>Ga0208045_1000046_pt1 | contig 56585 bp, 47 predicted proteins | sample PL_2010_200m_FD_184160 | JGI IMG/M metagenome (GOLD analysis project Ga0208045, IMG submission 184160) | Freshwater microbial communities from Powell Lake, British Columbia, Canada to study Microbial Dark Matter (Phase II) - PL_2010_200m... | ecosystem: Environmental > Aquatic > Freshwater >...
GAGGCGGAGTGGCTGTGATTTTGAGCGTCCCGCCGAACGAAGTGAGGCGGGATCTGCACCAACGATAAGATAGTTTCTTCATCGCACCCATAGCTCAATTGGATAGAGCATCAGACTTCGGAGTACAAGGGGTATCGTTCATCCACTCTGAACGCACAAGATGCCGTCTCTCGTGTCGAAGTTTTTGTTGAAGACGCTGTAAGAGTTTGCCGATTTCATATCGACGCTCAGCCCCCTCTCTCACTCATCACAGTTTTGCCGATTCAACATTCCAGCTCCAACGATTTCAGCTTTCTGCCGCTCTCCGACTGATTTCCACGATGTTTTTTCAACACAGCTTCCAGATATTTTTCCAGCCCTTCTAAGCTCAAGCCACCTGTCAGCTTACCCAAGTCACTGCATCGTTGAAGATTTGACACCTCGCGCGCATCCAGTTACCATGCGACCGTCAAATCCAACTCACAAGTGACTCAGGGGTATCGACAATGTCAGCACAACGCAAACTGTATCTTACCAAACGCTCCAACGGTTATTATTATGTCGGTTATTTCGACAACAGTCGTCTTCGCTGGAAAACCACCCAGCAGAAGACGAAGCCCGAAGCCCTTGAGTTTCTGAAGCAGTTCCTACCCAACACTGAGCCTGTCAAAGAAGAGATGACGCTGTCACAGCTTCTTGATTCGTTCAGCCGACTGCATGGTGCTTCTCTTCGATGCCGCACACTCGCCGGTTACGAAGATTCAACGAAAGAGTTCGTGCGCATCATTGGTGATAAGCTCATCAGCCAATATACATCAGCTGATGTTGAGACATTTAAGAACACGCTTCTCGCGAACAAGCTGACACCGACCACTGTCAACATCCGCTATCGCTCTGTCAAAGCCGTGTTTGGTTTTGCCCTGCGCCATGAGTATCTACTGAGAAGCCCCTTCGCCAGAACATCCTCCATCAAGACAGCACAGAAGACGCCGATGTATCTGACGAAAGAAGACCTGCACGCCCTGCTCACGAAAGTTAAGAACCCAACCCTGAGAGATTTGTTCCTCTTCGCCGCGTTGACTGGTTTGAGACTTGCTGAGATAACCAATCTCAAGTGGTGCTCATTCGCGAACAATCAGATTGAAGTCAAAAACGATGAGACATTCACCACCAAGAGCGGTAAGCAACGAACCGTTCCCTGCCATCCAATCGTGCTTGAGATTCTGAAGCGACGAGAAGCCCAGCGCCGCAACGCAGACTACATTTTTGCCAAACGCTCCTCTGGTGCAAAATTCTCAGAGAGCTATGTCAGTCACCAGTTCAAGCACTATGTGACCAAAGCAAAGCTCGATGCCCGCCTACACTTCCATTCATTACGACATACAACAGCATCGACATTAGTGAACGCTGGTGTCTCGATTTACGAAGTGCAACTTCTGCTTGGTCATTCTTCAGTTGCGACCACGATGGTATATTCGCATTTAGCCGAGTCGCGATTGACAGAGAGCATGAACCGCCTTGACCTGTAGAAACAAAAAAAGCCCGACTAAGTTAATAGTCGAGCTTCTTCTTGCGCCCTTCCTGCTGAACCACATCACACAACGCCGACAGTATCATTCCTGCTGACAGACTCCAGCCCTGCCGCCTCTGTCGCTTGAAGTTCCTCTCCCCAAGCGAACAAGAACAACAGTCTCAACGCCTCCAAGTTTGTCTGAGCGACGAGAGCATTGCCCTCCGCTGTTGTATCACCACCAACCGCCAGCCGTGTGAGATTTTGAACCATCAGCTTCCAGTCCGTATTATGCTTCACATACTCTCCGATGCTGACTGGTGCCGCTGGTATTTTCTTATGTCTTCCCATTTTCCTTCCTCCTTGCCATGAACATTGTAACTGAGCTTCGCTCAGAGCTGAAGCCATCTACCATCTTCAGCCTCCATCCTCCCAAAAACATCCTGAGTGAACCACGCAGTGATTGAGACGCTGTTTTTCTCAATACCGTCACCGCTGACCAGAGTCCTGATGCCCATACCAATCATCAGCATCCTTGTCAGCAGTGAACCTGTCGTCGAGCTTGCGCTCGACCTTCGCTTCGCTCAGGTTCCCTTGATATTCTTTCTACAGCATCCATTCCAAAACACATCCCAAGTGAACCACACACGCAGTGTGTGCTGAGACGCTTTTTGTCTCAGCAAAGCCCGAACAGCTTTGACTGCGTCACGACATCAAACAACGATGTCGTGCTTTACAATCACATCAGAATAAAATCTCCACAGCGTTACAGCTGCAACAGCCTTGTTACGACAGAACAGAATAATCCATTAGTAGAAAAATCATTCTCGAACCAGCACCTGTAACCGTAGCGTGTGAACGGACCATCTGATGTTTGTGTCTGTCTGCCAGCGTCTTGTCATCGACGAGCAAGCTATTACCCTTGCCTTGAGCCATCAGTTGATGTGTCGAGCCCCTTGATATTGATTACGCAACTAATAAGCGCGACACGATGTGTATATGATATAAGTATAGCAGCAAAATCAATTAAACTCGTTTTCGAGCTCATACCAGCACCTTTTTTTCTGATACCCGCTGATAACCAGTCGATACCGTCTTGTAGCCGTTCCCTCATCGTTCCTACTGCCTATAGATATAATTTTCCCATGATAGAGTTCAAGATACTTTTCGATATCGTCATTTTTCTTCAGATAGATCCAGCATACCCACCCGTAGAGCCAGATGATGCCGTGTCACCCCTGAAGACCACCCACCACCATCAGTGCCGCTGTCTGGCGCAAGTCGCAGACAAAATCAGAGCGTTCCATCAACATCCTACTGAACACCAGCGACTGGATACCTTGAAAACCCTTCGGTTACCAACAACCTCTTCATATCGCCAGTCTTCCGACCGCGTTCTTCCTGACTCAACCACTCAGAATGTCGCCAAAACCATCCCTCCCCGCTGGCGCGTGTCTCTACCATCGCTCAGAGACCGAAGACCGCACCTACCACTGTCTCCGCCCGATTGCCGCCGTTCCTGAGAGCTGGTTGAGATGTGATTTCTCAGTTGAAAATAGAAGTAAGAAGAAGTGATGAGGCGGGGTGCAGCAAAATAATCGTGATGCCAAATCTCAAACGCGCTCAAAACATGAATGTGCCGTGTCTGTATATCGACGCTGGTTCCTGCCATTAGCTCAACATTGCTGTCTCGATATCGAGACCGTTACTACGCGACAAAATCACTGATGCCTTATACCTATTACAAACGAGAGAGCCCGACATGAACTTCTTTACAGAAACGAACGAAGAGATAAAGACAGCAGTCGCCGCCCTGCTCAACGCAGAGCTATCAAGCATCAAGCGCGTAACATTCGCCGTATCATACCCACAGAACAGAAAGCCGTCAGTGGTGACGATTGAAGTGTCGCCATCGCCAACCCTTCAGTGTCTTCTGTTCATCTACACACGCGGCAGAACGCTATACGATGTGATTTCGTATCGCAGCAAACGATTTGTGAGGGTGAGCAAGAACCGAGAAGCCATTGAGCATATCGACCGCATCAACCATTATCTGTTGACGCATGTCGCCAATGTGATGCCGTATGCACCGAAGAGCATTCACGAAGAAGACAATGACGAGCAGGAGAAGCTGAAGCAGAAAGACCTACAGTTACAGCAACTCAAAGACCGCAATCGTGTCGATAAGAACACGATTCAGAGCCTGAGAAGCCAGATGAAAATGCTGAGACAACGAAAGTGACCGAGTTGAAACTACGAAAGAAGCCCCAATCAATTCCAACTGGGGCTTCTTCATCATCAGCCGGTCTTACATCATTCAAGGGGGCGAAGAAGAGTTAGTGTTGTTTGACAAGCACGAACACTTCGGTCTCAGGGCTTGGCCCGCTATAGGAGAGCGTATCTCCATTGGCAGATAGAATACAAGGGCCCCACGTTCCTATGAGCCTCGCATCTATCGGAGTGCTCTGACCCGCCGCAGACACAAATACCCCACTTGTATCTGTAATTGTTACTTGCCCCGATGTAGTGACCGAGCCTCTAGAACTCCATATTGTCTTGCCGCCAAGTCCCGAGCCAACTGTGGTGTTAGTACCGGTCCTGTTCCCCGCAAACGTGTTTTGCGTTCGCGTAACAAAATCGCATATCCACGAAATGGTTAGCCTCTTGCCGTAGCCCATATCAAAGTAACTTCCACCTCCCACCCAGTGTCCAGCTAAAGACAGGTAAGTCGGCGAAACAACGGGACCAGTTGAGGAGTCATCTTTTTTGCACCCCTCAACAGTGAAGAGAAGAAAGAGGAATGATAGAAGGAAGAAACCGGTTTGATAGGGCTGGAGATGATTCTTCATTGCTAAGCTCCTTTCATCTGTGGGAGTCCAACGTCAACATCGCATTTCAGCGAAGTAGTTGACCAAGACATTACCAACAATTGTCCGCACGTTTCATGACGTCGTCACGGAACCAGATGTCTCTCCATCACAGCCAACAGGGTTTTCTGGAACGGTAGGAGGGGAACTACTGATGCAAAGTTACTGAGCCGACAATCCATTGTCAACTCTTCTGACGCAGAACGAGTAAGAGTCGAGACGCAATTTGTTTTTCCTGAGATATAGTTTTATCTTGTTGTCAGAAATGACAAATACTGAAATCTCGTGTTGAGTAAGATGTTCAACAACAGCGCACATTTCAACACTTTCAGAGTTTTGGCAAACCTGTGGTCTTTCGCTTTTGACTTGCACCCATAGCTCAATTGGATAGAGCATCAGACTTCGGATCTGAGGGTTGGGGGTTCAAATCCCTCTGGGTGCACAATAGGTCAATCATTCAGGTCCCGCCCTTCGGCGGGATTCTCATTTCGACTCTGAACTTAGCTTCGCTATGCTCGCTAAGTTCAGTCGAAATGGAAGTTGGGCCCGCCAGAAGGATTGGCGGGTAAGGGTTCTCCGCCTTCAGCAGAAAGCGCTTTCCGCCAAAAAGATGGCGGACAAGTCGGCGGACAGGGAGTCCCTCTGGGTGCACCATATAGTTGTCAATTGTGAATTGACAACTGATAATTGGCAATTGGATCCGCGATTTCTCACAGCTCACCTCAAGAAGAAGAGCCCGGCTCGCGTCGACTCGTTTGCGATGGTCTGGGTTCATTTCGTAATCATCCCTCATCTCCGATATTCCGTTTCCCCTCTTCCAGCCTCTCCTCACCTCGACCGAGCACTGTGTCTGCTATTATGAGACAGTTTCTCTGAGTGAGTCACATTCATAAATCCAACGGGATCGACGAGCGCCCAGTCCTTTCCACCATCTTCTTCTTGTTAAGTGATTGTTCCGCCGTGGGTTCTCGTAGTCATGAGCGCCTCTTCACTGTGGGAAATCAGGGCACATGTGATCCGGGAACAGAGTTTGCTGAGTACTTAGGATGCCTTTGGGCACTGTGACGTCCGTCATTTGACATGATTTCCAAAATGTAGTATACTTCCTCAAGCATTTTTCCACGAATAGTGGAACCAAAGGGGCCCCCGGAGACCCTGGCAGGAATCTTGAACTGAGGGAAGCTGGAGACTATGAACACAGGACAAACCATGTTGACCATCGGCGCCCTTATGCTTCTGAGCATTTCGGTGATGTCGACGAATCGCTCTTCGCTGCAGCACGGGGCGATTATCAACCAGACAGAGATCAGCCTTTACTCGGTCTCCCTGGCTCAAGCAAAAATTGAAGAGGCTTCAGGACAGGCATTTGATACATTTAGCTCAACGGACACAGCTGAAGCCGGAGCTGTCATCACAGCGCTGACCCAACTGTCAAGTACTCTCGGGAAGGAAGCTGGGGAAACCTACACGTCTGAGAAGGTCAATAATTTTGACGACTTCGACGACTACAACTACTTCAGCGGCACCAATCCGTACAAACTTTATGTCCCTGGAGTCGACACGTTCCGCATCCAGACAACAGTATTCTACGTGGATACCGCGAACCCGGGGGTAGACGCCGGAACGCGAACCTGGCACAAGAGAATGATCGTCAAGGTCTGGCCGACAGTGACACCCTGGGGAGGAGCGAATCCCAAACCAGATACAGTCACGATGTCCTACATCTACAGTTACTGGTGGTTCAGGTGATCTTATGGGAACTAGCACGATTTTCGATATCATCGGATCAGCGATTGTTGCCGGTATGCTTCTTCTCACCGCTCTCAGGCTCAACGCACAGGCCAACGAGACGACGCTCGTCTATAACGGCAGCGTCAGGCTTCAGCAAAACATGGTGGCGCTGGTAGAGTGGGTCGAGCACGACTTCCGCCGAATCGGGTACTGCAAAAACTATACGAAGATTCCGTTTCCGACGCAGTCTATCCGGGTAGCCGACTCATCGAACATCACGTTCTGGACTGACGACCAGAGCACGGGAAACCTTGACTCGGTTCGCTGGTACATCGGTCCCACAAGTGAGATGTCTTCCACACCGAATCCCCGCGACCGGAAGATATATCGCAAGATCAACAATACAACTCCCGTGGGTTGGAATCTTGGAGTGACGCAATTCAAGCTGGAGTACTACAATTATGCCGGCACCGTGTTGACGACTCCCGTCGCTCAACCGTCGGCGATCTACTCCATGCAGATTTCAATTGTCTGTGAGAGCCCGTTCACATTTCAGGAACAGTACCGAGCAACGAAAACGGCAGATTCGCTGGCGGATTTCCAGGTACAGTGGAGACAGCTCCGGATGGCAGCGAAAAATCTAAGGAATCGATAAGGCGAGAGGAAGAACGTATGGGACGAACATCGTTACTCATGGTGTTGGGCTACAGCGTTGCGCTGATACTTATGGGATTCAGTCTTTCACACGTTTCCACGAGAGCATACGAGAACTCGCTGGAGTACCATAACAGAGCAGTCGGACACAGTTTGGCGGCCAGCCTCGCGAATATGGGCTGTAATGTGATCTACAGAGTACCGAACTCGTTCCCAAGGTGGAGCAATGTTTCACTGGGAGGCGGCACGGTGAGCCTCTATACCAAAACGGTCCCAGGCATAGCAGCTCCCGGAGCTCCCACGCCGACAAATGTACAGTTGATGGCAACAAGCGTCTACCCCGCCGGTAATCCCCCTCCCGCTGATGCCTACAGAGACACGGTGATAATCGAATGGGGAGTGAGCAGTTTCGGGAGATTCGCTTATTACAGTGGCAGCGAAGGTCCCAGCGGTGGCAAGATAAACTGGGCGACGTCCGATACGGTCTTTGGACCGTTTCACACGCAGGATAAAGTGACGGTAAACGGCTCTCCCGTTTTCTGGGGTAAGGTGACGAACAAACTTGGATTGACCAAGAATCCATCGAACTCGACGCCACAATTCAATGGCGGATATCAAACGGGAATTGACATCCCGATGCCGAGCGATTTCAACCCGCTGAAAAACGCGGCGCTCGCAAATGGGAGATATCTGCATGGCAAAGACCTAACCCTGACTTTCCATTCCGACAGCACGATGACGATCAAGGGGTTAATCACCACACCGGTCGCCAAGGATACGATCGTGCTCCTGAGGACCTTCGTGCCAAACGGAGCTCTGGTCATTGACACCGCCAACGTCCGGATAAAAGGGAAATTCACTGGTCAATTGACGCTTTCCGTTCAGTCGGGAGGCAGTTCCAGCAAAGGGAAAATGTACCTTGATAGCAGTGTCGCCTATGCGCATGATCCGTTGGATCCAGCTGCGAATTCGCAAGACATCCTTGGCCTTTGCGCCACAGACAGTATCGTTATCACGAACAATACCAATAACGCCAGCGGTATTACCATACAGGCTGCCTTGTTCTCGTTGAACAAGGGTCTCGGCGCCGAACAATACGACAATGGGATTTCACGAGGAAGAATCAATTTGACAGGGGGCATCTCGCAGAAACAACGTGCTGCTGTGGGTTTGGTGGGGGGCGGCTCGGGATACTCAAAAAGCTATCGTTACGACAATCGACTCATGACCCAGTCACCGCCATTCTATCCGACGACGGGGAGCTACATGATCCTCTCGTGGTATGAGAAGTAGGTGACTCGTCCCGTCACCTACTCTGAAATGAGTTGTTGTGCAGGTGGATAGAGGAAGTTTGAATCACGAAGCAAAGTGCCCGGAATCCAATCGCGGATCCGGGCACTCTTTTTATCTGCTTCAGCCCCCTTGCTCACCAGGTTTTCGTCGTGGAGCGCGAGGTACCGTTTCTTCACCGCTGAATAAGGCCTACCAGCGATCTCGCCAGCACCACATAGGAGTCCTGGACGGCCATGCCTCTCTCTTCATGCAAGTCTGCGATATCTTCAGGGCTCTCGAGAGACGTATCCAGTAGTCTGCACCATCGCTTCCCATTAGCAATCGCGGGGAGTTGGAATGTGAGCTGGTCCGAGTGCGCGTTGAACATGAAGAAAAGATCAGAGTCCTGTCCGTCAAATTGAAGCTCAACTGCGATCGACTTCGAGTGCCACGACCAGTCCGGCTGCTGAAGCTGCACACCATGCCAAATGATTTTGGGTGTCTGGTGGGATCCCTGCCCGATGAATTCTTTCTGGCGGAACAAGGTGTGGCTCCTCCTGAACTCAATGAGGCGCCTGAAGAACCGGAGCAGATCTTTGTTGCTTTCCGCTTTGTCCCAGTCAAGCCAGCTCACTTCGTTGTCCTGACAATAGGCATTGTTATTGCCCCGTTGCGTACGTCCGAATTCGTCTCCTGCCGAGATCATCGGAACGCCCTGCGACAAGAGGAGTGTCGCAGCCATGTTCCTGATCTGTCGCTTGCGGAGATTCAGGATCTGCCGATCTGAGGTCGGTCCGTCTTCCCCGCAGTTCCAGCTGTCGTTCCCGTTTTGTCCGTCGCGATTCTGTTCGCCGTTTGCTTCATTATGCCTCTCGTTGTATGACACCAGATCAGCGAGCGTAAACCCATCGTGGCTTGTGACAAAATTGACGCTGTGGAACGGTGCCCGTCCGCTGCCCCGATAAAGGTCGGCACTGCCGCAGAATCTTGTCGCCAGCGGGCGGACCATATCAGGACTCCCTTTCCAGAATTGCCGGACATCGTCCCGGAAGCGGCCGTTCCACTCGGCCCACCGCCCCCAACTTGGAAAACTCCCCACCTGATACAGACCCGCAGCATCCCAGGCCTCGGCGATCAGTTTCACATTTGCCAGAACGGGATCCGCGGCTATTCGTTCGATAAGCGGGGGATTTGCGAGAACACTGCCGTCAGTCCCACGACCGAGGATGGAGGCAAGGTCAAACCGGAATCCGTCGATGTGCGTCTCCGTCACCCAGTACCGGAGCGAATCGAGAATCAGATCCCTGACGACCGGATGGTTGCAGTTCATCGTGTTGCCACACCCGGAGAAGTTGAGATACCTGCCCGTGTCCTGATCGGTCAAATAGTAGATCGAGTTATCGAGTCCGCGGAACGAGAACGTGGCCCCTTGCTCGTCACCTTCACCTGTGTGGTTGTAGACCATGTCCAGAATGACTTCGATACCGGCGTCGTGAAATGCCTTCACCATCGCTTTGAATTCACGGACTTCCCCACCGAGGGATGGATTCGACGCGTACGATGCTTTGAGCGCAAAGAAGCTGATCGGGTGGTAACCCCAGAAGTTGAGCAGCTGTTCTCCGTTTTCGGGGTTGCGTACCAGGCAATCCGTCTCCAGAAAATCAGTCACCGGCATCAACTCGACAGCTGTCACACCTAGGTCCTTCAGATACGGTATCTTCTCCGTCAGGCCATGGAACGTCCCGGGATGGTCAACGCCGGATGAGGGATGGCGGGTGAAACCGCGTACGTGCAATTCATAGATGACTGAGTCAGCCAGATGCCGGTTGAGAGGCTGGTCAAATTTCCAGTCATACTCGGGATCGATAACACGGGAGCGTCGGAGCCATGCTGCCTGGCGATCGGCACGTCCCCGGCCCCAGATTTCTCCGCCGGTCAGTGAACGGGCATACGGATCCACCAGGACCTTATCGGTATCGAACCGGTGAATGTGGGGTCTTGGATTTCCCGTCATCCCCGCCCGGAAGCCGTACTCGATGCCCGGATCGAGACCACGGACGCACGCGTGCCAGATATCACCGGTCTTGTTGTAGCGAGAATCGAGCGGGAATTCCGCCAACGGATCAAGCTGACCGGGAGCGAACAGAACAAGACTGACATCCGTTGCGTGTTTGGAGAACAGGGAAAAATTGATTCCGCCCCGCACAGACGTCGCTCCTATGGGAAGCGGCTCCCCCCGTGCAATTTCGAATTGCTCAGTCACAACATCCAGTATCGATACTTTCGATTTCGTCGTTGCCATCTCCGTTTCTGTGAGGGGTGATTCCAACCCTGCCGACTGCTCCAAGGAAGGTTAGCAAACGATTTCTTAAACTACAACGAGAGGAAAAGCCCCGGCGCACTACAACAAGTGATGGCCGACACCCCGGACCAGGAGGACCTCTCTCGTGGACAAAGAAAAGGCACTTCTTGCGTATGTTTTTTTGCCTCCTCCGTCGGGTTCTGGGCCGGTTGCGCCTTCACATTGATTCCCCCGCTTTTTTTTTGCACCTTGAATCAAGAAGGGAGCCGAAAGGCACAAACCGAGATGGTGGCACGGATCAAACAAGTTATCTTGGCGGTTTTCAGACCAGCGAGGGACTTCTTCATCAAGCATCCCGCGGTTCTCTCCGGGTACATCATCTATGCCTACTTTTTCATCACGACGATGAGTTTTTATCGTGACATGAAGGAATCCCATTTCAAGTCGTTCAACATCATTGAACGATTCGATGCACTCATCTGGATGTGGCTTCTTGCGGTTGTGCTGGTCAAGGTCATTGAGTACCGTCATCGCCTGAACGAGGAGGAGAAGGCACGTCTTGTACGAGAAAAAGAGCTGGAGGTCAAGAGCGCCCAGCTCGAGACGGCTCATCAGATGATACGTACGCTGCAGCACCAGATCAACAACCCCCTGACGATTATCCTCCTCTACGTGCAGCGTGCGCTGCGCAAGGGAGAGGCCAGCCCGGAAATTCTTCAGAACCTTTCCGAAATCAAGACCAGTGCCGAGCGGATCGCCGCAACGCTCACGGCCTTTGCGAACGCGCAAGGGATCGAAACTGTGGACTCGCCTGTCGGCGACCTCATCACACTGCGCAAACAGGATGACCCAGCACGAACAATGGATGAAACAAGCCCTTCGTGAGGCCGAGAAGGCGTACGAGCAGGATGAAGTTCCCGTCGGTGCAGTCGTGGTTCACAAGGGGAAGGTCATCGGGCGCGGTCATAATCAAATTGAGCGCCTGCAGGATCCGACGGCACACGCAGAGATGATTGCGATAACGGCCGCCACGAACAATCTTCAGTCACGGCGGCTCGAAGAATGCACTCTCTATGTCACCCTCGAGCCATGCCCGATGTGTGCCGGAGCCATCGTACTGTCGAGAATCCCCACGCTTGTCTTTGCCACGTTCGACCCGAAAGCCGGCGCCTGCGGCACCCTCTACAACATTGTCCACGACAAACGGCTGAACCATTCGGTCCACGTCATTTCCGGTGTGTGTGATCGGGAAAGCGGGGAGTACTTGAAGGGTTTTTTCGGGAGGGTGCGAAAAATCGTGCCGCGAACGTGACGCGTGTCGATCAAACTTCGGCCTGGAGTTTCTCCGCTCTGTCTGCAACGCGTATCTTTTCAATCAGCCCGTCCAAATCACCATCGACGACGCCAGAGAGATTGTAGAGCGTCAGTCCGATCCTGTGGTCCGTAATCCGGTTCTGAGGAAAGTTGTACGTGCGGATCTTATCGCTACGATCGCCGCTCTTCACCATCAATTTCCTCTGGGCAGCAACAGAAGCGGTCTGTTCGTTCAGCTTGACCTCATACAGCTTCGCCCGGAGCATTTTCATGGCGCGCTCACGATTCTGGAACTGCGAGCGCTCCTGCTGGCAGGCTACCACAATCCCAGACGGCCTGTGCGTGATACGAACAGCGGTTTCGACCTTGTTGACGTTCTGTCCCCCTTTTCCGCCGGAGCGGTACGTGTCGAACTGGAGATCGGCGGGATTGATGTCGATCTCGACTTCCTCAACCTCCGGCAGCACGACGACGGAAGCAGCCGAGGTGTGGACTCTTCCCTGTGCTTCTGTTTCCGGTACACGCTGAACGCGATGAACACCGCTTTCGAATTTCATCGAGCCGTACGCGTTCTCACCTGAAACAGCGAAGACAATTTCCTTGAATCCCCCTTTTCCCGTTTCGTTCCAGTCCATCAGCTCGACTTTCCACCCTTTACGTTCTGCGAACCGGGTATACATCCGGTAAAGATCTGAGGCAAAGAGCGCCGCTTCTTCACCGCCGGTGCCGGCGCGAATTTCCATGATGAAGTTTTTGGTGTCGTTGGGGTCTTGAGGAACAAGGAGCAGCGTCAACTCCTCTTCCAGTGCTGCCACTAGGACTTTGAGCGTGTCGTACTCGTCCTGCGCGAGCGCTTTCAGCTCAGGTTCGCTCACCGACTCAAGAAGCTCCTTGCTCCCTTTGTAGTCATTGCTCGCCTTCTTGTACCGTTGATACGAAGCGACGATCGGCTCCAGGGTCCGGAGCTCCCGGCCAAGGTCCCGAAAGCGCTTCTGATCAGCGGCGATCGCAGGATCTGATAACAACTGCTGAATCTCCTGCGCTCGCTCTACGATTTTTTCAAGCTTATCAAACATGGAATTGAAGGGAATAGGGCAACAGTACATTCATGACAGCACGGAATCAATTGCCTGACACAGCCTGAAGACTCTCAGCCTCTGCCAGCTCTTTGAGGGGGTACTTCCCCGGATCTTCCAGACCGAGAGCACACCGCAGAGCGACGATCGCCACTTCCACCTGCGATTCGTCCGGTTCCTTTGTCGTGACACGTTGCAGCCAGAGCCCCGGGGCGATCAGGATTTTCCCCCACCAGGTGGTAGTGTGCTTCGCTGAGAATTTGATGATCTCATATGAAATGCCGCCGACCACAGGGATGAACGGCAGATGCGTGAGCAGGCGCGTCACGATGGTCAGCTCGCCAAGCAACCGGATCAAAAGAGCGTCGAGAAAACTGAATGCGAGAATCGCCACAAACATCACGATAAGCAGAAAACTCGTCCCGCAACGTGGGTGAAACCGGCTGCGCACGTTCACGACAGGAGGAATGAGCTGATCTGACAGCTCGAATGCGAAGACCGTTTTATGTTCCGCCCCGTGAAACTGGAACAGCCGCCGTATCTCTTTTGAAAGGGAAATCGCAAGCAGATATCCCAGGAGGATGCTGATCCGAATGAGGCCGGCGACGAGATTGAACTCCAAAGCCCTCTGCTCGAGGTGAAAAACCTTCGTCGTTATGACGATGGGCAGGACGAAAAAGATACCCACGCCGAGAGCAAGTGCCAACACCAACGTTCCTGCAAGAGCAAGCGACGACTGGCTCTTCTTCTGGCCGTTTCCGTTCTTTTTTCCATCCTTGGACTCGACATCCTGCATCGCAACTTCGGCCGAGAAATTCAAGGTTCTGATGCCCAGGTACATCATGTCGACCAACCCAACCGCCCCCCGGAGAACCGGCAGCTTGAGGATCTTGTATTTCTCCACAACCGACATGTAGCGTTCCTGCTTGACGACGATCTCTCCATTGGCACGCCGCACTGCCGTCGCCACAGAACCGGGGGCGCGCATCATCACCCCCTCGATGACCGCCTGACCTCCAACCTGCATCGGTTTACTCGGGTCGTAGAGCGGATTTGTCGGCACCCAACTCGATTCTTGATTCTCTGTAGCCAATTCTCTCTCCTCATTATGATCGGTGTCTAGTGGTCCGGTCGAAAAGTTTGCCACCAAGGCACGAAGGCACAAAGGTTCTTGAAAGTGAAGAAAATTCAAAGATCTTCTTCGTGTCTTGCCAGCCCGCTACGCGTTCTGGCGGGGTGACTTCGTGGCAAATTCGATGTTTTCGACCGCGCTTCTAGAAGAATATACCAAAAAGTGACGCGACTTTCAACGCCGCGACCGAAACTGACCACAGCGAGATCTCTGCAACCGTGCGAGAGGTTCAGTCGAAAAGGGATGCCACAAAGACACGAAGTCCCAAAGTTTTCTGAAAAAGAGGAAACCCAGAAGATCGCCTTAGTGTCTTCGCGACTTCGTGGCAAAGCTGTTGTCTTCGACGGCGCTTCTAGAGCGAATTCAGCGCAGCAGTAATCGTTCCAAGAAGGATCGGTGGCTCGGCAGAGTGAGGCGCTCGGGCGGGATCAAAGATGTCGAGCTGGGCTGCGGCTTGAGCGAACTGACCGTTCGCGAAGTAGCTTTGCACGAGCAGCAGCCGGACGCGCTTGACGGTCACTTTCGCGTCGTGGGAAAAGGTATACGATGGGTTATCAGTCAGAGCGACGTTCGCGTTCGAAGCAGCATCGACAAAAACGTTCATCGAGAACAGAGTGAATGCGTTCCCCACCCGAACATCGTTCAGGACGCTCGTTGGGATTCCGGTAACCCCGGCAGCGATCGAGAAATCCCCCTTCGCCCTCGAGAGGTCGCGTTTGTACATCGATGACCACCCACGGCCGCTGAGGGCTTCACCCCGCACCGCCTGCGTCGAGGCCAGGTTGTATGCGCTCGTGAAGTTCGTCCCCGCGGAGTCATACCGCTGCGCCTCAAAGTGCTGCCAGCCGAGAGCAAGATAGTCTCTATCAGTCAGCGCAGGACCCGGGCCGGTCGAGGCTGAATCCTTTGAGCACGCGAGGAGCGTCATGGCGATCGCGACGCTCAAGACCACAATCAACTTCATGTGCGGTAACTCCCTGCTGGAAATCCTCATTTTATGAGCACAAGCCGTTTCGTTGCATTGAAGTGTCTGCTTGATCCAGGCACCGATTCTCTCGCATCAAGCCGATAGAAGTAGACACCGCTCGAGAACGCGCTCGCATTCCAGTACTCGGTATAGACGCCCGGTTTGAATTGCCGGTCGACAAGTGTCTGCACTTTCCGGCCCAAAGCATCATAGATTGTAATGTTCACTCTGGACTCGACAGGCACCTCGAAGCGGATTGACGTGCTGGGATTGAATGGATTGGGGTAGTTCTGTGAAAGGCCAAAATCGACAGGCAACGCTTGCTTGTCATTTTCGACAGAGACAAGGCTCCCCTGAATCTCAAGGTTGTCGATCATCCATCCCCATCCCGTTGTTCCTGGGTCGGTATACATCCTGAGCCGAATGAACACCAGGCTCCCTGCCGGGAACTTGTTCAGAAGGTTCAACTGATGCTTCTTTATGAGAGAAGGACTGCCGTTCACCCGGCTCGTCCAGGCGTTGAGCCAATCCGGCTCTCTTCGCGAATCATATCCATCTTCCAGCGCGATCCAGTTCGCCCCTTCTTTGGTCGCTTCGACGACACAATAGTCATAGAAATCAGTCGATCCGTACACAGAGCCGGGCTCGCCCGGCTCGACAATTGCTATCTCATCGAATCGGACAAACGCGTTCGATGCCTGCACGATGATTGGGATGTTCAACGTCAGCGTGTAGGTACGATTGTTCGAGTAGGGATGCGATGTGTGATAGGCCGGATTGAGAAATCCGGTCGGAGTCTGCAGCGTGAATCCACTCGATGTGAAGTTCGTCGTGGCCGTGTTGAAATTGTCGACGTAGGACGCTCGCGGGGCCTGGGGAAGGACAACATTCATACCGCGTACCGGCGATCCATATTGCCTGCCTCCCTTGAATGAAGTGACGCTCATGGTCAGCGATTCCGCTTTCGCAATCTGGAACTGTACGACCGTGTCCTTCACAGCGGCGTTGGATGCGAGGGTCAGAAACTTCGCTCCCTTGACAAACACGTGTGTCGAGTCATAGCCTGAACGGAGGCTGATGTTGATTGCCAGTGACCCGTCAGGCGCCTGTGCGGGTTTGTTCAGGCGTGGCGAAAGCGTTGCAGTGACCGGCGGCGCGATCAGCAGCGCCGGGATCTTGACGCTCCAGATTCCCCGACCATGGGTGGCGGCCACGACTTCGTCGTCGGTGGCGCGCAGCTGCCAGATCGCAACGGCGGGCAGTACATCATTCGCGTACGACCACGACGCTCCGTTGTTCGTGGAGATGAACAGACCGATTTCCGTACCGGCCCAGATCTCATTTGGATTCTGTGGCATGACAAGGAGGCAATACGTCGCCACGTCCGGGAAGCCATTCGTGCTCGCTGTGCCTGAGCCAAATCCGGAAATATCCTGCCACGTTTGACCGAGATCTGTGGTCCGAAGGATCTTGGGGGCTTTCGCAAACGAGAAGAGCGCATACCCAGTCTTCGGTTGCGTTGGGTGTGTTGCAAGACCCGAGAGGCGACCGAGCAGTGCGCCGGTGTAGTTGACCGTTGGGCCGAAAGTCACTCCTCCATCCGTTGACACGTGTATCTTCCCGGTTGTGCCGCTGTTCGACATCCTTATGCCTGCCCACACAGTCTGCGGATCTGCGATCGAAATTTCAGCCTTTGCGCCTGTCCCAAATCCCCAATTCGAGGCTGCGATCTTGAACTGAGTCCAGTTTTCGGCGAAGTTGTCGGTTCTCCAGACTCCGGTGCTTCCCACGACGAAGAGCAGGTCTGGGTCGCTGTTTGACTTGCCAATTTGTGTGATGAAAGGACCAAGACCGCTGCCGACATCAGTGAGATCCGTGGTCGCCGATGCAAAGGTGGAGCCACCATTCGTCGACTTTCGAAGGTCATTGTAGTACAACGATCCTATCAATTTGTTCCCATCTTTGTAATGCCAGATACTCCCAAAACCGTCACCGCCGATTTTTGCAGTCCACAGAGAGCTGGCCGTTGGATCGGCAGGAGAAATCCACGTTCCGTTGTCTTGAGTCCCCCCTATGTACTGTTTGACTCCGGGTTTCTTGTCGACGCCGTAAAACTGGCTTGTGTTGTAGCCGACATTCGGATTGGCCCAGGTTGTACCGCTGTTATCAGATATGGCAACGCCTCCGTCGCTCCCGTTCACCATACGGAAGCTCTGTGTTGCCTGGCTCACAGGGATGATGGTGATGTTGTGATGATCAGCGTGCACATAAGGCTGCGATTGATTCTCGACCCAATTTGTCATGCGGCTTGTGGCTCTTGACCTCCCAGTGATCATACCGTAGGTGATGCGCACGTTCGATGTCGGGAGGTTGTTTGCATTCCACGTCGCACCGGTTAACAAGCTCGGCCAGAGAGTGTAGATGTTCTTGTACCGCTCTCCGCCCGTTGTAGCAATACTCGCATTGGGGCCGGCGGCATCGTATGGCACAGCGTGCACAAAGATATACTCGCGCTGAGGGCTAGTGGCATCGTAGGGAATGAGCTTGTATACGCCAGAGGAATCAGAATCCCTGAACGAGGCCATCAATTGGCGATTGTTCGTGATATCCCAGAGCTGAAACGGGACGGTCACGTAATCGAGATATGGATACTGGAAGCTTGTGCCCGCCGTGAATCGGTGAGCCTTCTGGTTCAAGCCAGGTCCAAAACGGACCTCGACCGAGACGTAGTCGGCATCGACGAGGCTTACCGGCGCGCTCGTCGTTCCATAGAAATCCTTTCCCGTGCCTATACCGCCTCCTGCATAGGGACCACCCCAATTCACAAAACTGAGGAAGGGAAAAGTACCGTTTTGCGTAACCTCGAGTACACCTGGGGTCTGGGTGACTCCCGCTGCGATTTGGACCCTGTAGATGTCGAGCCCGCCAACAAAACAAATATCCCGGTCGTACGGGTGTGCGGCAACCGCATTGTCATACCAACCTTGGGTATTCAGCCAGTTAGGCGGTGTTCCGCTTGCGTGCGACGCTTTCGACCATGCGGCACCGGCATCATCTGAGATATAGACATCCGACACCGTGCTGCTTGTTTCCATCGCAAGGAACAGGCGCGCGGTATCGACGGGAGAGATATCGAGTTCGCACCGCAAGCCAGGGCCTATACCCGTCGATGAGGAGGTCCAGGTCAATCCACGGTCACGGGATTTTAACACACCGCTTGAATTGCGCGTCGCATAGAGCGTGTTGAAATTGAGCGGATTGGCGATGATCTGTTGAATTCTGTATGTTCCCCCGTTCCCACCGCTCGAATATGCAGCAACCCATGTGCCTCCGCCATCCGTCGAGCGGAAGATTCCTGTGTTCGTTGCCGCAAGCACCACGTTTGCATTCGCTGGATCGACGATCACCCGGTTGACGTACGAAAAATCGGAGTTGGACGCCGTGCTCGAAAGCTGCGTCCACGTCTCTCCCCGATCGGTGCTTTTCCAAATGCCGTCGCCGCGAACTGCGTCCGTATTGCCGAATCCTTCACCAGTCCCAGCATAGAGAATGGAGTGACTGGATGCTGCCATCGCCAGTGTCACCGTTGCAAGGTTCGGCATGGAGGGTGTCTTGTTGAGCCATGTCGTTCCGGCATTTGTGGTCTTCCAGATGCCGCCGCTGACTGATCCGGCGAACCATGTGTTTTTCGCCGGATCGTCCGGATCGACGATCAAGCCACGCGTACGGCCGCCAACATTTCCCGGCCCCACCTCGGTCCAGGGAAGTGCAGCGAGCTTATTGAGAGATGCCGCCTTGCGGTCGTTCGCCTTATTAACCTCCATCATCTTGTAGTTCGTGGGATATGTGGGACCCCAATCCCCATCCCGCGTACGGATATCGCGCTCGTACCGCTCGAATTCTTCCGGAGCGTCGACTTTTTCGGCTTTTCCTTCATAGGAATCGGGATCGCGCTCAACGAGAGGGCGCGGGAGATCCTCGGTGCGGGAATAGCCGCGACCACCCGGTCGTTGAGCGATGGCGATAAACAACATGCAAACTGCGGCCGAAAGTATGAGGTACACACTGGTGCGTTTCATTGCGACGTCACCTTCACTGTGGCTACTGGACAATTACTCTCTCAAGGTTCTTTGTCTTCTTGCTTCGGAGGTCAAAGATGTAGCCCGGCTGCCGATGCGGAGATTTCTCTTCGCTCTCTTCGATGCCGGGAATGATCTTGACGATGATGGAGAACTCATCGTTCCAGGCGACGGATCCGTTCGCAAGGTTGTCTTCAAAAAGAATGCTATCTGCTGTAACGTCGAAAACAAAGAAGGCAATCCTTCGCTGCGGGACCAGCAGCGTTGTCTTCGCCTCCTTGACACAAAGGAGGGCCGTCTTTGTTGAGTTGAATGTGTATTCGGCTCCTTCGCCGTACTTTTCCGTGCCCAGAGTCCGGTATCGCAGGTTTGAAGATTCTTCATGCCTGAGCTGCCTGGAGCTGCTGCACGAGAGAAATGATCCGACCACCAGGATGCCCACTACATGCCAAAGGGAATTCATCACAAACGTCGACGCTGGAGATGACATCAATTGGAGATTCTGCTTCCGGTCATTTCCTCGTGATCGATTCAACACTCAGCTCTTTCTTTCAGGGGAAGTCCGGTCATCCGTTCACTATTTCAAAACAACGAGTTTCCTGACATGCGAGAATCCACCTGCAGACAACCTGTAGAAATAGATACCGGACGGCATGAGCGATGCGTCAAGCCTTAACGCGTAATGGCCGGCGGAGCGCGCATCGTCCACCAGACGAACGACTTCCTTCCCAAGCACATCGTAGACGATCAGCCTGACACCCGACGGTTGAGGAAGATCGAACTCGATTGTGGTTGATGGATTAAAAGGATTGGGGTAGTTCTGGTACAGGGCAAACTGAGCCGGAATGAGATCGATCTGCCCATCAACCTCGCTTTTCTTCACAACACCCAGAACGCCCAGACGGTTAATCGTGGCGCTCAATTCCCCTCGCCCTTTGTCAACCGTCGAAGGGACGGCCAACCATTTCCCGTTTCGGTACTGTGCAAGCGTTGTTGTCTCATCAAGCGTCACTCCCGATATCCTGACAATTGACGGACGATTGAGTACAAGATCCGAAGGTCCGAGAGAGAACATGTGCGACGATGACTGCACAGCCGCAACAGGGATCAGGGGATCGGTTGTTCCATCAGAAGCCGTGACATATGTGGGCGCGCTGACTGCTCCGGCATCAAAGAAAACCATGATGGCGCTGCTGGGCGTCGAGATGGTTGCCGGCCCGTCGGGCTTTAGCAATCTGGCGTTGAACGCAACTGTTGTATCGGCAAAAAAGATTCCGAATTTCTTTGCCCCCCGAACTCGGAGCGAGACTGTGCCGTTGCTCTTGAGCTGCTGTGTGCTGTCGATGAAGACCCTGGTCGACCCCGGTACTCCGTAGAAACGGAGCGGCAGGGAACCCCCGGGTTGCGAGATGGTTCCGCTGAGGCTTCCAACCCTCAATTCATCAGAGCTTGCGGCGATGACATCGATGTACTCGCTCAGGAGCGGATTCTGCAGGTAGCCGACCGCGAGCGAAGGCGCAGCAGTCGAATCTGCGTATTCAAAAACAGCCCTCATCATCAGATTGAGCCCGTCCAACGAGCCGGGAGTCTGCTGGATCGCACTCGCTTCACGCATTGTCTGCCAAGCATTGGGAGGTGCTCTGGTGTAGTTCGGCCCGCGAAACACATAGGAATAATCCTCCTGCACAAAGTTATCGACGGCAAGATACGTACCGACCGAATCAATGACATCTTCCATAAAGCCGAGATAGACCGGTCCCTTCAGATTGGTCAGAGCACTTTCATAAGCCGAGAGATCGACATCGACGAACGAACCGAACGGGTAGGCATCCCGATTCACGCTGACGAGAAACGGTGGAATGATATCTGTACCCGGCCGGCCATTGCGATCGTTCCAAACGTGGAAAACAAAGTTCTTGCTGTCGGTCGGCAGGGCTGTTCCGTTGCTGAACTCCTGATTGAAAGCTACCATCATTCTCGCTTTGCGAAGCACATTCCCTTTCACCTGCGGTTGAAATCGCACAGCCATACCGAGCGTCGTGGCATTATTCCCGAAGCCGATGTACGGCGCGAGTCCCTGCGAGAATGGATGAGGCGTACCGCTGTCGTAGGACTCTTCTGTGATGAAATGGAGCGGCTCGCCGGATGCGGTGAATGAATAAGGCAACGGCGCACTCGAGAGGCCGGAGACAACAAATACAACCGACGTGAATTGGGCACCAAGCCCCGGCGAAGTAAACTCCACACCGCCTGCCACATCGCGAATCCGGACAGAAGCTGGTTCGGCTTCAATTGCGCGCACGGAAACACCAGCCGGAAGAGTGAATGTAATGCGGAAGTTCCTGGCGCTTGCGAACGATATGTACTGTGCTCCGTCCTGCACCAGTGTATCGGTCCTTTGCACATTGGGATCGGTATAGTCGCCCCTCAGCGTCGGCCTGGCCCCCAGCGCGCTCTTGTAGCGATAGGTTGAATCTGGTGCATTCGATCCCAGCCAATTGGCAATGAAAAAATTCGCCGCAGTTGCCGTGAATGTCTTTGTGATTCCGGACTGGCTCAGGGATTGCTCAAAGCCCGGAATGCCGTTATTCGCGTTTTGAACGAACCTCTTGATGAATGGAAGTCCAAATTGGTCTGCAAGATATCTCGTCCAGAGCGCCGCCCGGCTGTAGTCGTCCAATGTGCTGTTCCAGCCTGTCAACAGCACATTGGTGTTGCTGAAGTAGCCTGCGGGACTTCTGAGCTGAAAACCACAGAGGTATTCGGCGTATTCGGACAGTCCTTCGTTGAAGAATGTGATCTCGCTGGGGTCGTAATTCCAGTGGATGAGGTGCTGGAACTCGTGTGAAAGAGTAGCCAGGGCCACGCTTGTGCGATGCGCTCCGTTGAAGAAGATCCCGGGGTACGAGTCGATGTACAGCATGTCACGCCTGTTGCTCGTATTGACGGCAGCGGTGTTAGGATCAACGTCCACAGAGTAGAAGAAGCCCGCAACATAACCACCCGTGCCGCTCCAGCCATCCTGGATGTCGCAGATGAGGAAATGGGTCTTCCCGTCCCCCCCTTTTTTTTGAAAGCTCGTGTTGATGTTGGGGGGATCACCATATGCCTGCCGATCGATCTGGAGTATTCCTTTGGTGGAATCAAGCGAAGAGCGGCTTGTCGAGCGTTCGAGCGCGTTTTCGACCGCATCAACTTCGGTCGATGTGACGTGACCTTTGCTCCATTCCCCCAGTGCGACCCACACGTAGCTTATCGAACCGACGGCTTTCAGCTGGGCACGCAGCGTATCGAAGACTTTCTTGTCAAGATTGTAGACCCAGAAGAGGTTCTGGTCTCCCACCTTCAATTCCGCGTTCCCTTTCTGAAGGTTCCACTGCCTCATGGCTTCGACGATTCCAGGATGCTGCATCTGCGTGTTGGCCCACGCCTCCTGAATGACTCTGGGATCATTCACCGTCGGGCTTGCGCAGACACCGCGTGCCCCATACTCCATCGGAATAATCTCCTGTGCCCGTGCCACAGAGCCCGTTGCAGCGAGGAACCCAAGCATCAGGAGCAACGCCTTCATACGGTTTCCGAAAAAAGATTTTGTGTTTTTGAAGATAATGGTTCTCAACGCAGAGCCGCCCCGATAGGAGAATCGGGGTAAACAGAGGACGCGGAGCAACGCAGAGATTATTGATCCATTTTCTCTGCGATTCTCTGCGGACTCGGCGCCCACCTGGCTCCTCGAACACTCAGAGGCGGGCAGGTCTCTGCGATAAACAATACAACCTGATTCACTGGTAACAGCTTTATGGAGTTTTGACAATGTCGTATCGCTCAACGATGATGGACAACGAATCTGACTTTGACGCAACCGGCCTGAAACGTACACGCAACTTCAGTCCCTGAAGTTTCCACAACTCAGAATAGAAGACAGTGGTGTCCTTCTGGATCACGTGCATTCCGCCATCGTCAGTCCGAAGCGAGAGGTTCGTGAAGGGCTCATTGCCGGTCACGTAAAGCACGCCGACAAGATCACGCGGCTCCTGTGACAATTCTCTGTGCCACCGGCAGCCCGACAGAACAACCATGGCAACGAGGCAACCGAGAGCGGCTTTTTTCAGCAGACCGGGAGTCGCTTGCGGGTACTCAGGATGAGACCTAGGACCGAACAAACATCTTCGAGAGCGCATCTCTGGTCTCCTTGATGTCGGCGCTGTCAAACACCTTCAGTACGAATACGAGGAGGATGAAAGCAGCGGAAAACCCAAGTTTGACGGCGATGCCGACAGCACTCGCCGGCTGAAGTCCCAGCATCAGAAAGACAACGACGACAGTACATGCGGCGAGCGTCAGTCGGGTCAGTCGACCCCATTCGTACTTTACATGGTACAACCGTTGAGAGGGAAAATAGATTCCGACGGCCATAACTATATAGCTGAGCAATGTCGCGAACGCGGCTCCTGTAATCCCGAATTTCGGAATCAAGAGGAAGTTCAAAACGACGTTGACCAGCGCTCCTGCCCCGGTAGCATATGGCAGATACTTGGTCTTCTTCTCGAGGTATACGCCGACCACGAAATTGACATAGGCACCTGTGAAGACGTACGCCAGCAGAATGATCGGCACGATCCCAAGTCCTCCCCAGTAATCAGGATGGATGACGTACCTGCCGAAAACCCGAATTCGTACGATATCGTCAATGAAGAGGGAGCCGGTGACGAACACAAGCATCATCAACGCGACGAAGTACGTGAACACCTTGGAGAACAGCTTCTGTGCGTCGTTGTCCTTGGCGTGCGTCAGGAAGAACGGTCTCCAGGCGTAGTCGAACATTCCCACGACCAGCATCATGAGCACACCAAGCCGGTAGTTGGCCCGATAGACTCCGACAGTTGCGTCGTTTGTCAGCGCCTTCAGGATGGGGACATCGATAACCTGGATGGCAATCCCTGACAGGCCGGCGGGGATGTATGGTAACCCAAAGCGTATCATTTCCTTGTAGAGGCGGCTTGGTAAATGCAGCGTCAACTCAGGGAACACGACCGCGGCGAGAACGAGGGACGTCACTGCCGACGCAAGAAGATTAGCGATGAACACCGCTTCGACCCCCATCTTGAGAACGACAAACAAGAGGATCGTCAGCAGCACATTGATGATGATGTTGAGAATACGGAGACCGGCAAACATTTTCGCACGGTTCTCCATGCGAAGATAGGCAAAGGGGACGATGGCGAGCGTGTCGAAGCAGAGGATCCAACCGGAATAGCGGATCAGGTCGGCGTGATCTGCTCCGTCGCCCAGTACACCGCTGATTGCAGGAGCGAAGAAATAGATCAGAACAGAGAAGAGAACGGATGTTCCGAGGAGGGAGAAGTACGGGACGCTGACCGTTTGCTTCTTGTCCGCTGTTTCAAGCGACGCGACAAACCGCATGTAAGCGGAATCCATGCCGTATCCATAGACGACAAACGCGAATGCGATGTAGGCATAGATGTTCGCCATGACACCGTAATCGGCAGTCGCCAGGAAGTTTGTGTAGACGGGGACGAGCAGGAAATTGAGAAACCGGCCGACGATCGAACTGAGACCGTAGATAGCTGCTTCTTTTCCCAGCTTGAAGATGCGATCGAGCATGGAGAAGGGGGAGGAGCGCCGAAGAGGCGTCAGCTCTTTTCGCCCTCGTTTACCAGCATGATGGGAATATCATCCTTCACCTGGTAGACGTGTCCGCAGGACTTGCAGGTGAGCGTTTGTTTGTCCGCCTTGTAGTCAAGATCCCCCTTGCAGCGGGGACAACAGAGAATTTCGAGGAGCTCAGGTTTTAGCATTCGACTCCCGGGATTTGTTCATTGCTTCATGCAGAATTTGGATGAACATCGCCGGTGCACGCGTGGGTCGTCCGGTCGATTCATTGAGGAAACTGTGAACAGTATATCCCTCGACGATCGGTTCAGTCTCCCCTTCGAGCATGATACGGTACTCGATGCGGATTCTCGCGACGGGCATTTCTGTGCAGAAGGTCTCCACTGTCAGGAGATCGTCGTAGCGCGCAGACTTCCGGTATTTCGCAAACGCCTCGACTACGGCAACGAGGATTCCCTGTTTTTCGATTTCCGTATAGGGCATACCGATGGACCGCAGAAGCTCGGATCGACCCTGCTCGAAATACTCGAAGTACTTTCCGTAGTACACAAACTTCATCGCATCGGTATCGGCATACCGGACTCGGATAGATGTCTGATTCTTGATCATGAAGCCCTGACTATTCCTTCCATGCTCCCATCTTCGAGAACTTCTCCACACGTTTTTCGACAAGCTTGTCGGGCTTAATCTTCATCAACGCCTTGAGTTCTTCCAGCAGGATCTTTTTGAGTGTCGATGCAGCCATTTCGTGATTTCGATGTGCCCCGCCTCGCGGCTCGGGCACGATTCGGTCGATAATCTTCTGTTCCAGCAGATCAGCCGCTGTCAGCTTCAACGCTTCCGCCGCCTGCTCCTTGTAATCCCAGCTCCGCCAAAGGATGGAAGAACACGACTCGGGCGCGATCACGGAATACCAAGTGTTCTCGAACATCAGCACGCGGTCACCCACACCGATACCGAGAGCACCGCCGGACGCTCCTTCACCGATAATCACAACGACAATCGGGACGGGCAGGTGGGACATCTCGAACAGGTTGCGGGCAATTGCCTCGGCCTGTCCCCTCTCCTCTGCCCCGATGCCAGGGTAAGCCCCTGGAGTGTCAAGCAACGTGATGACAGGTCTCTTGAATTTCGCCGCCAGATGCATGAGCCGTAGAGCCTTCCGGTACCCTTCGGGGTTCGGCATCCCGAAGTTTCGGAACACGTTCGATTTTGTATCCCTCCCCTTCTGGTGGCCCAGAATCATTACCGGCTGATTGTCCAGGCGGGCAAATCCTCCCACGATGGCCTTGTCGTCGCCAAAAAGACGGTCACCGTGCAGCTCGACAAAGTCCTCCGTCATCAGGTGGACATAATCGAGCATATACGGACGGTCCGGATGCCGGGCAAGCTGCACGCGCTGCCAGCGCGTCAGATTCGAGAAAATCGATTCACGCAGCTGGTCGACTTTCTTCTCCAACGTCGAGATCTCGTCGGCGATATCGAGGTTGTCGGAATACTTCCGCATCTCCTCGATTTTCTGCTCCAACTCGATGATCGGTTTCTCGAACTCCAGTACCATTTTCGCCATAACGTCTCCTTTTGCTGCCGTCGACCGGCTGCCCGCTCCTCCTCAGTTCAGGGTGTCACCGGGTGACAACACCCGCCGGATTCATGCCTTGGGCCGTGATTGCAGCATGGCCTTCAGAAGGATTTCAACATCCAATGCAAGCGACTGGTTCTTTGCGTAGTACAGGTTGTATTGCTCTCTCTCTTGTTCGGAGAGCGTGCGGTTTCGCTGAAGCTGGATCAAACCTGTGAGGCCGGGTTTCCCGAGATAGAGTGCGCCGCCATGGCCCGGAGAACCTGTGGAATCGTGAGTCGTTCCTTCGATCACCTGTTGGAACGTCTCTGGTGGGCCGACGAGACTTCTCTTCCCGGAGAGGACCGCAGGGAGCCGGAGAATGAACTGTGAACGGGAGGTTCCGGGCGCGATTCTCCTGAAATATACGAAAGGATAGATCGAAATCAAAAGCAGGAATGAGACCACGACGTCGAAGAACCGCTTCAATGTTCGATTTGTTGACTTCTCGATATCATACGTAATCTGGACAAGCGGCAGCTCATTCAGTGAATCGACGCTTCCCTTTCCAATGATGACCTCGAGCGTGTTGGGAACCAGATGGAAATTGACCGCCTGTTCCCTGGTCCGCCCGATCACTGAGAGGATATCAGTGTACGAAAGCGTCTGCGTGGAGAAAATTACGTCGCTCACGCGCAAATCCTGAATGACCTTTCCAATATTATCGGTACTGCCCACGATCGAAAGGCCTGCCAGTTCCCCCCCAACCCGCTTCCTGTTGATGTCAATGAACCCCAGAACGTCGTAGCCGTCACTCACCCGGTTGCGGAGTCGTCGCAGCAATTCCTGCGCAGACTTGTCCGTCCCGACAATCAGCGTCCGCCGACCAAGGATGCTCCTGCGCCCCTCCGCCGAGCTTCTCCCGATCACACGGAGCGAGAGCCGCCAGGACGGAAGAAAGACCGTGCTCAGCAAGCCCGAGATGATCGTCACGCCGCGGCTGAAACCGTAGTCTTTGAAGAAAAATACAAGCGCCGAGATGAACACGTAACTCAACGCCGTCGCCACAATCGAACGCGAGACCGACATCCGGCGATGCGTGTAGACTCCGGCCCAGAACATTCCGCCGACTACGATGAGTGCGGGCACGGAGTAAATGATCGGATACGCGTGAACCGGCAAACGAGAGAACGTGCCGAACCAGATCCACTCCGCCAGCACAAGCGAAAGGTCAACGAGAATGATATCGACGAGAGCTATCCCAAGGGGGCGAAGGAACGCTTTGACGATGGCGAGGCGCGATGAAACAGTGATCGCACACCGTATGAGGAACGCGAGCATCAGGGAACTGCTCAGATGCTTCTGCACAAACAGGTGCATCGCCTGGTAGAAGGTTCGGATTTCGTTCAGATTGCTCCGCTTTGTGCTTTCTCCTTTGTAGTGGATGATCTGAGTCGTATGGACGTAGTAGTTCTTCCACCCGGCTCTCTGGATCCGATAACACCAGTCAAGATCCTCGCCGTACATGAAGAAATCCTCGTCGAGACCCCCGACCTGTTCATAGGCTTCCCTCCGCACCATCATGAATGAGCCGCTGACGGCGTCGATTTCGTATGTTTCATCCGGGGAGAGATAGGTCAGGTTGTACCGGCCAAACAATCGTGAGGTCGGAAAGAGAGCGCTCAATCCGACCATTTTGGTGAACGCTGCCCAGGGTCTCGGAAAGCTCCTGCGACAGGCGAGTTGAAATGTCCCGTCCGGATTCAGGATCTTGCACCCGGCGAGACCCACATCGTGGTTCTCTTCGAAAAACCGGAGCATCACGCGCAAGGTGTCTTCCTGCACAAGCGTATCGGGATTAATCAGCAGGATGAATTTCCCACGGGCGCGTTTTAGACCGACGTTGTTGGCTTTCGCGAATCCCAGATTGGACTTGCTAGCGACTAACTGCACGGCGGGAAAACGGCGGCGCACCATCTCGATGCTGCCGTCGTCCGAGGCGTTGTCAACAACTATGATCTCCCCCTTCATCCCCTTCATCGCCTTTTGCAGCGACACAAGGGCGTGGTGGAGAAAATCACGCACGTTGTAGTTGACGATGATGATGGAGAGCAGCGGAGCAGATTGTTGACGTTTTCCAGCCATAGGTGAATTTCACGCAAAGACGCAAAGAAGAAAATGATGCAAGTTGACCGCATTTCGGAAGGGTTAAAACCCCTGAAAATCTTGGTTGAGATTTATGAGAGGCTGTCCAAAAAGTACTATCAACCCTTACAGCTACTTCGGGAAATCTGATATATCGACGATTTTCAAAACTCAACGTGGTCGAAATGGCATTTCGACCTACATTTTGCACAGCCTCCAATTGCCTCGACCTTGAGGTCGGGGAATAGAAAAACCCCACAAAACCCCCAAGAGGCTTTAGCCTCTTCCCAACGAGCGGTCAACTTGAGAAAAGGACTTAGAGCTCAGGCAGGTCATTGACGACTCTTGGAGCCTGCTGAGAAAGCACGATCGACCACAATCTTGCCAATCTCGTTTTCATTCACAGTTGCCTCGGATCATTTAAGCATCAAAACTCACTTCGCGTTCTTTGCGCTCTTCGCGGTTTGCTTTTCTTTTCACCATCCATTGCGCAAAGAGACGTGAGTTCACCGCCCGTCAAACAGGCTCCTGAGTTTCAATCTCCACACCATCCACACTGCTTCGTACACGATCTTTTTAGACATCTTCGATACGCCAATCCGTCGATCCACAAACACGATCGGGATCTCGCAGACACGGAAGCCCTTCCTCCAGGATTTGAAGCTCATTTCGATCTGGAAGGAATAGCCGTTGGAATGAATCGCGTCAAGATCGATGCTTTCAAGCACCTTCCGCCTGAAACATTTGAATCCGCCGGTCGCATCACGCACCGGCATCCCCGTGATCACCCGCGTATAGATATTGGCAAAATAGCTGAGCAGAAGCCTTTTCATTGGCCAGTTGACGACATTGACCCCCTCGATATACCGGGAGCCGATGACAAGATCAAACTCTTCCGCTTTTGCAAGGAGTCGGGGGAGCTCCGCCGGGTCGTGCGAGAAATCAGCGTCCATCTCGAAAATGTAGTCGAAGCCGTTGGCAAGGGCGAACTTGAAACCAGCCACGTACGCCGTCCCCAGGCCCATCTTCCCCGGTCGCTCTATCAGATGAATGCGCTGCTCGGTTTTCTGCATCTCTTTCACAAGCTTCGCTGTCCCGTCGGGAGAATTGTCGTCAACGATCAGGATGTTGAAATGGCTCCCGAGGCTGAGTATGATCGGGAGCAGCCGTGGGAGGTTGTCAGCTTCATTGAATGTCGGGATAATGACAAGGCAGCGTTTCATAGTGTGGTTCGAGTCTCGACTTGTTTCGTGATAGTGAATTCTTCCTATTTCTTCTCCATTGCTTCCATGACCGAGTGCGCGATGAACCGTTGCTGCTCTTCGGTCAGTTCCGTATGTATCGGCAGAGAAATCACATCCGCCGCCGCCCGCTCGGTTTGAGGGAACGATCCGGTCGGTTCCCCGACGTTCAGATAGGCCTGCTGCAAGTGCAAAGGGACCGGATAATAAATGGCATGAGGGATTTTCTTCTGCGTGAGCTGCTCGTCCACTTTGTCGCGGTTGGGAACACGCAGCGTGTACTGGTGAAAGATGTGCCGCGCATACGATGCCTCGAATGGTATCGTGATCTCTTTCGCTTTGAGTAACTTATTATAGAAATGCGCCGACGTGCGGCGCGCTTCATGCCATTGATCGAGATATTTCAGTTTGACATTAAGAATCGCAGCTTGCAGAGTGTCGAGACGGCTATTGACACCCAGGATCTCGTGATAGTAGCGCTTGCGTGACCCATGCATAATGATCGTGCGCACCTTCTCCGCAAGCCGATCATCGTTTGTGACGACCATGCCTGCATCACCGAAAGCCCCGAGATTCTTGCTGGGGAAGAAGCTGATGCAACCGAAGGTCCCGATGCCACCGACCTTGCGTCCTTTGTATTCCGCCCCCATGGCCTGGGCCGCATCCTCAATAACAGGTATTGCGTGCCTTCGGGCGATCTCCATGATCGGATCCATATCGGCTGAATGGCCATAGAGGTGCACAGGCAATATCGCCTTGGTTCTTGGCGTGATCGCGGCTGCCAGAGCAGCGGGGTCGATATTGTAGGTCAAAGGATCGATATCGACGTAGATCGGTTTTGCACCGAGAAGGACGATCGTTTCGGTTGTCGCCACGAATGTGAACGGTGTCGTCACCACTTCGTCGCCGGGCCCGATTTCCAGTGCCATCATCGCCACCTGCAGCGCATCCGTGCCCGAGGCGCAGCCGATGGCATGGCGCGTACCGAGGTATTTCGCGGCAGCGGCTTCAAATTCGCCGACCTCCTTACCCAGGATATAGTGCCCCGAGTCCAGAACGCGATGGATTGCATCATCGATTTCGGGTTTGATTTTCTTGTACTGCGTTGTCAGATCAACCATTTGGATATTCATCGTGCTCATATCAGGTATGTCCTTTTCCCATGATCATTACGTAGAATGTATTAAAAAGTATCTTCAAATCCATCCGCCACGACATGTTCTCTATGTAGAAGAGATCGTACTTCAACTTCGCTTTTACATCTTCGATCGATTCATCATACTTGTGCTTGACTTGAGCCCACCCGGTGATGCCGGGACGCACTTTCAGCCGACGTTTGTACAGTGGTAACTCGGCCGCGAGTTTTTCCACGAAGAATGATCGCTCGGGTCGCGGACCGACCAGGCTCATATCACCCCCCAACACATTGATGAACTGCGGAACCTCGTCAATATGTAGACGACGAATGATCCTTCCGACACGGGTCACTCGCGGATCCAACTTCGCGGCCCAGACAGGTCCCGACTTCTTTTCTGCATCTGTCTCCATCGATCGGAACTTGAAGATTCTGAACGGCTTCCCGTTCTTCCCAACACGTTCCTGACCGTACAAGACAGGGCCCAGGGAATCCACTTTGATCAGGGCCGCAACCAAAAGCCAGAGAGGCAGCCCGGCCACAAGAATTAGGAAGGACGCCGTAACGTCGAGAACACGCTTGAGCGATTCCTCCCACGGCTTCATGATTTCGGATGTTACCTCGATGAGAGGTGCTCCATAGATGGAGCTCACGCGGGCCTGACCGCTGACAATGTCGTACAAATCGGCCATGATCTTTAAACCAACCTCATAGCCGGTGCAGGCATTCATGATCTGGATGAGTTTCTCGTGTTCCGACGAATCGAGGCCGATGAGGACCTCACGCACGTCATGGTCTTTGATGAGCGACGACAGTTGATCGCTCGATCCCACCAGCGGGATGTTCTTGTAGTCAGACCGCCTCGCACGCCTGGAGGTCTTGGCTTTGTCCGTCTCGACAAATCCAACCACCTTGTAGCCAAGCGCCGGGTACTTGAGAACCATGTCACACAATTCCCTTCCCTTCGCCGACCAGCCAACGATGAGCGTGTTTCGGGCGCCAATCCCCGCCTCTAGCAACCGTTTCTGGGTGGCGCGGATGGCCAGCCTCCCGATGCTTACGAAGCCGAAAAGGAGCAACCAGTATGCAGCAATCAGTATGCGGGTGCCGGGCTGAGGATTTGTGGATTCATCGTCAATGAAGATCAGGAAGAAGAGCACAAGGACACCGGCACCGGTTGTCCGGAAGAGGGTGATGATCTCATCGAGGCGTGACTGAGCATACCACGAACGGTAGAGGCCGAAGAAGGCGAAGAGAGCGAACCAGTACACGTACACTGCCAGCAGAGGCAGCACCAGATCCGGCTCGATAGGGTACATGAACCACCCACTCCGCACCCGCAACATGTAGTAAGCGATATACGCGAGGTTGATGGTAAAAAAGTCGAGACCACAGAGAAACATGCGTTCAGTGCGCTTATTCATGCTCTTCTCGAACCTTTATGACTCTGTTTGCAGGGCTACACCTGGTTTTCGTTTTTTCCATGACGACAATCTGTGGGCTTCTATTTCGAGGATACGGTGTCCGCCATGAAACCGACTGCACAATGGAGTTTCCCGACCTTATAGATTTCGTGGCGCGGATAGCCAGCACTCTTCAACAGTCGCTCGATCCGCGATTTCGTATAGAAAAAGACACTGCACCCTCGCAGGGTCAAGCGAACCTTGCGAAGCGGAGCTCTCCACGTCCAGAATCTCGGAAATGAAAGAATGACCCTGTCGCTTGTTATCTCTCGCATTTTCTTCAGGACAGGAAGCGGATCCTCGATATAATCGAACAGGCCAATTCCGAAGCTCACATTGATTCTCCCCGGTGGACTGAATTGCAGAAGATCCGAGCGAACGAAGCTGCATCGGCCCTGGACGTTTTCCCTCGCCGCCATCTCCCGGCAAAGGTCGAGCATGTTTTCTGCGATGTCGATTCCGACGACGGATGCCGCACCCCTCTTCGCCAACTCGATCGAGTACAGGCCATTGCCACACCCGACATCGAGGAACACCCTTCCATCCGCAGGGGCACAATGCTGCATTGTAAACTGGAAGCGCTCATACATGTCTTTTCGGAAAGTCCGATCCAGCCAATTCGCCACCGTAGATTTCTGGTGAGAGTAGATCTTCTGAAACGAATTGGCTTCCGAATTCCAGTAACTCCGTTGCGACTCGATCTCTTCTATCATAGTCCGAGTACCTTTCTTATTGTTGTGAATTGGAAATCCCTTAAGAGCATTTCCAGTTTTCCTTCAGTTTGTGAAAGCCCATAGTAGTGTCGGATACTCTTCATCAGCGGTATTTTCACCTTTGGCTGCCCCGGGTCCAGTTCCCAGGGATGAAGGTAAAAAACGATCGGGATTCCTCGTCCGTTTGACAGCTCTATCATGCGTTTTGTAAACGTATATGGAAAAAAGCGAAAGTAACCGCCTCCGCCGCAGGGAATCCTTTTCCCGAAAATCTCAACACAGCCGAGAGGAACCTCATACAGGCGTTCCGTGATCTTGTAAGGCTTCAATGGAGCGTTGGGAATCCCGTAGTCGGGATGCAGGCCCATCGGGAAGACCGACGAGTCGTACTGAAAGTTAAATCGCTCGAGGATGTCGAGTGCCCACTTCGTTTCCTTGACAATGGAAAAAGATGGGGCCCTGAATCCTATGGGCTGTTGCCGAACCCCCGAGCGAGCCAAGCTTTCGAGCGCTCGCTGCAAGTCACGCTCAAACTCTTGAGGAGTTGCCTTCGTGACAAGTAAATGGTCGTGCCCGTGCACTGCGATTTCATGATTTCGGGCCTCGATCTCCCGAACCAAGGCCGGGACCCTATCGGCGATCCAGCCCAGCACGAAAAACGTCGCTCGGACGTTGTGCCGGTCGAACAGATCGAGGAGCCGTCTTGTGTTCGATTCGACGCGCAGCTCACACTCATCCCAATGATCTTTCTGGATGACACCGCTGAGATTGCTGACGCAAAACCAGTCTTCAAGATCTATGGAAATAGCATTTATCATCGCCGATCAAGTCTCCACGAACCAATTCCTGTTCCATTCCTTCCGTTTCGTTCGATCTTCAAGCCTGTTCCAAGAGCTTACGATATGACTCCATCACAGTCTGAAATGAGTATTTCTGCTCCGCCGCCACTCGAGCGCGTTTCCCCATCTTAGTCAAGCGTCGTGGATCAGCACAGGCCTGCTGTATCACCTCAGCGAGTTGTGCAGCCTGACCCGGAGGAACCACCCAACCAATCTCTTCTTCCTGTATCACCGTTGCAGCCTCAGATCCTTGATCAACCATAGCGATGATTGGTTTCCCCACGGCCATGATATTGTACATTTTGCTTGGGACAGAGACTCCTGCCATTCCCGGAATGAACGAAACGACTCCAACGTCCGCTACATTGAGAATATCGCCAAGCATATTCCTCGGCTGCGGGGGCAGGAACGTCACATTCGTTAACTCATAATCTTTTGCCTTCGACTCGAGCCACTGTTTCCGTGCTCCTGTGCCTACAAAAAGAAAGTGAATATCTTCTCTCTGGCGCACCTTGAGCGCTGCACCCAGAAGAGCGTCAAGACCGTGCATTCTGCCGATGTTTCCCGAGTACTGAACAACAAACTTCTTGGTCAGGCTCAGCTTCTTGCGGAGCTGGTTGTCTCCTCCATTCCCGAGAAGAATCTCATCTACATCAGCCCAGTTTGTAATCACCTGCACGCGATTGTCTCCTGACGAGAGCTTGCGCGAAATCAGCTGATGAACGTCACGGCCCAGAACAATAATGCGATCCACACCAAGGTATAGTTTCAGATACAACCAGGTGAGAAACCTGTCCATGATTCCGCCCTGCCGTATCATGCCGGCCGCCACTAATGATTCAGGAAAAACATCATGGATAAGCAAGAAACATCTCGCTGATCTCAGTCGACTTGCAGCCAGTGCGACAAACGGTAATGTGGGTGGATTTGTCACGACGAGCACCGAATTACCAGCGGAGAGCCTCCTGAGGGCCTTCCAAAAGATCGAGAAGCTCACCGTCAAGAGGTTCACGAGCCGCAACAGATCGCTGTTCTTGTTGAGTGCCGTACCGGAACACCGTTCGATTGTGACACCGTTGCGCGTTTTGCCCGCCGACTCTCCTGCAATTCTTCCATGTGGATTCAGCGGACCACACAGGACATGAACTTCATACGACTTGGCAAGCCCTTCGGCGATTCTCGTGAGAATGTAGCCCGTGGCACTGTCATCGGGGTAATAGAGCTCAGAGAAAATGAATAGTTTGCCGTTCATCTCACTTGATCCATCGACCGGTTTTCCTTCGAATGACTTCCTCATACACCCGCTCAAATTCCTCTGCGACCATTTCCCAACGGTACCGCTCGCTTGCGAGCTTGTAGGCGTTTCTGACGAGGTGCCCTCTCAACTCGGCTGTTTCCAGCACTCGCAGCACTTGTTGGGCAAACTCCCCCTCCGAGTCAGCGATGAGCAGGTGTTCTCCACTCCGGCAAACAATCCCTTCACACCCGACAGACGTTGAAATAACGGGTATTTGCATCGCGAAACTCTCGATAATCTTGAGACGCATGCCGCCTCCGATGCGAAGCGGGACAACCGTCACCCCGTAGTGCTGGAGCTCTTCCTTCAGATTAGGGACGAATCCTCTTGTGATGACATGCCCACCGTGCAAACGATCAACGTGTGGCGGGATTCCCTTGCCGATGAGGTACAGATTTGCGCCAGGCTGACGCGCAAGAATCCTTGGAAAGATACTCCCCACGAACCATTCCAGTGCGTCACGATTGGCAATCCAATCGAAACTCCCAAACATTGCGATGGAGAGAGGGATCGGCACCCTTTCCGTTCGCTCTCCAAAATAGGACGCGTCGACACCCCCGGGGATCACGTTGATATGAGCAGTCGGAGCCAACTCCCGCAATCGCGCCCCATCCTCATCCGTTATGACACAGCATGAATCGAACGCGAGTGCCTGCTTCCCCTCGTAGGCTTTGATTTTCTTGTTCTGAGCGGCGAACCATGGATTCAAGAGTGGAGTTTTCATCCTCTCTGCGTACCGCCCCATGATCACACTCTCGACATTGTGTTCCCGCAACACGATGGGCATGTTCTTTGCCAACTTGGCATAGATTCCATACTTGGCCATGTGCAGGTGGTCTGCATGCACAACATCGAACTTCCGCTGCTCCAGCAATGCTGACAAGGCCCGTTGGTAGGCCTCGACATGGTAGCGGGAGATAAGGTATGGCTCTTCGGAGAACAAGTTTGCGAGAGCGCCTCCCACGGAATTTCGCACCAGATGCGGAACGGTAACGATGTCGCAGAACTGCTCGAGCGGCACTGTGTCCGTTGGTGCATTCTTGTCCAGAGCCAGCATCGTGATGGCGTGACCGCGCAACGCCAAATGTTTCGTGATGTTGAAAATCCCCACCTTCCCGCCATCCAGGAGAGGAAAGGGAACTTGTGGAGAAAGCTGCAGAATATTCAGTGCGTTCGTGTTCAAAGGTCGCCGGCTATTTCTGGGAGACAGTTGTCCGAGGCCGAGGCATAGGTGTCATGAAGAGTTTTTTCAGGACTCTTGCGCACGATCTGGATTTCTTCAGGTAACTCCTGTTTAGGGTCAACAACCCTGCAGCAAAGTAGACCGGGATTCGGACTGCGATTCCGGCAAGTTTCATGAAAACAGCTGCGGCTCGTTGGACACCATGGAAGTTCTTTCGTATGAAATACACCTGTGTGCCATGGAACTGTTCGAACAAGCGCTCGATGCTCTCCACAGACCCGCCGCCATAGTGGATGATGGACGCCGACGGATAGAAGAGAGTTTGAAAGCCCGCTGCTTTTGCCCGAAAGCAGAAGTCGGTCTCCTCAGTGTACATGAAGTACGATTCATCGAAGAGCCCGATGTTCTCGATGACTTCCCGGCGAATCATCATGAATGCCCCCTTCACGACATCCACAGGACAAACGGCATCATGATCAAAATGTGTCATGTGGTACTTTCCGAACAGCCTGGTTCTACCGAAGATCCGGTACAGGAAGAAGCTCTCGGAGAAGAGGTTCCACACTGTGGGAAAACTCATGCACGAAGGTTGGAGCGATCCGTCCGCGTTCAGCAGCTTGCAACCTACGATTGATGGCTCCGGATGGGCTTCCATAAATTCGAGAGTCTTCTGAATCGCCCCGTCGAGAACCTTCGTATCGGAATTGAGCAGCAGGATGTAACGTCCACGGGCATCCTTCATTCCCTGGTTGTTGGCGGCGGCAAAACCCTTGTTGTCTGAGTTGTAGATGGTGCGTACGTCAGGAAACTCCCCCTCCAGCATCTCGCGGCTTCCATCCTTTGAATCATTGTCGACGACAATGATTTCGTATTCGAGGCCAGTCGTCTCAGAGATGACCGAAGCCAGACACCCCCGGAGGAACTCGCGTGTGTTGTAGTTCACTATGAGAATTGAAGCATCCAATGCGGTCCGACTATCCTTTGACAGTGCTCTCAAAAAATCTTGTCCGAAGTTGGAGAAAGAAGTTCCGGTCCGCGTCGTCAAACACAACGAACCAGAGGGTGATGCCGTAGGCGACGAACAGAGCGAGCAGGAGTCCGACTTTCATCATTCCGCTGACAAACACTGCGAGGACAAGGACGAGACACATGAAAACCAGATTGTTCGCCAGCGTTCTTGGCTGGAACGGCGACGAACCTCTGTGGACTGCCGCTTTCGGAATAAGCCGATGCGCGGCGAACGACAGCAACAAACAATCGGCCACCACACGGAGCGTGAAGGCGATTGCAGCGCCCAGCAATCCGAGCGAGTAGATCAAGAGTGCGGCCACAACGATCGTGGGGACAATCTCCATCATATGAAACTTCGCGATCGTGTCCGGACGCCCCGCCGCCTGAACAGCGGTGAGAGGAATCTGAGCCAGCGCGTTGAAAAGAAAGCCAACCGAGAGCACTTGCAGTACCACCGTTGATGACCGGGCGAATTCCGGACCAACCCACCAACCAAGAAAATCCGAAGCAAGCGAGAGCCCGGCGAGCGTGATCGGCAGGACAAAGGCCAAGAGGTACTTTATCGATCGCTGATAGAGGGCGGCTTGTGCGGCACTCATCCCCGAAGCCCCCTCGTTCTGGCTCAACGCCGGAAAAAGAACAAGGCTGAGACTGAAGGGAATGACGAGAAGCCTGCTCAGGATCTCCTGAGGCACCGCATAGTACCCGACTGCACTCAGACTCAGCAGAGAACCAATGAGAAACCGGTCCATGTACTGGAACAATGGGGCAATGACCTGGGAGACGGTGACCCAGCCACCGAAGCCAAACAACTTTCGCACCGTGCCACGATCCCACCCAAGGCGGATGCTCGCCTGGTGCGGGCTGATCTTGCGCAACGACCAGAAGCTCGCCGCCGTCGTCACGACACGGGCTGCGACTGACAGGACGACGATTTCAGTGAGGCCAAATCCCATGGAGATAAGAACGACCGAACCGACCCATTGTGTGGTTCCGAGAGCCCCCTGAAGCATGTTCATGATATCGAACCGCTGGTAGGCCATCTGCACCGCTCGTGCGATGCCAGAAAGAAGGACAATGGGAAGCGCACAGGCGGTCCACTTCATCGACACGCTGGCCTCCCGTTGAAGCGCCGGACCAACGGAAAAAACAGAATTCACGATCCAGGGCGTGAGCATCCAAAGGGCCACTGAGACGGCGATCCCTATCAGCAGCGTCAATTGCAGTGAGGTGGAAACGATGGAGCGGATTTCATCGGCACGATCACGCACGATGGAGTCAACGAGAAACTTCGTAGCGGCACGGCTCACTCCAAGGTCCAGCAGGCTGAAGTACCCGAGAAAGGCCCAGACGAGCGACAGCAATCCGAATCGTTCGTCCGCGAGGCCGTGGACGATTTTCGGAATTGCCCAGACACCGAGCGCCATCAATGCAATTTGTGTTGCAAGATTATAGAACGAGTTGCGCGCAAGAGCGAAGGGAAGCGCGGGTGCGTCGTTGCCGGTGGGGGTGACGGCAGTACTCATAGCGATGGTCCCTGACCCGCGGGCCGCCATGCAGCTGCAATCGTTGCCCAGCATATCGCAATGATCAGCACGGAGTCGCGCGCATAGAACTGGGGCGAGGTGATCGACACCTGCACCATCGCCACCAGAATGGCGGTGGAACTAAGAACCAGTGGGCGCAGTGTGTTCGTCCGATCCCGCAGGGAGATCTTTATTCCCACCCAGATCTTCGAGAGAAATGCGACGAGGAACATCATCAGCCCGATTATTCCGAGCTTGAACCAGAGGTAGAGATAGGCGTTATGGACATAGAACGTGTGCTGCGTCGTTTCGCGGAGGAGATGATACACGGAGTATTCAGTCCCGAGGCCGCTCCCGAGAATGGGATTCTTCTTGATCAGTTCCCATACCGTTGCCGACTCCACGATCCGATTCGTTAAGGATTTGTCTGTCACCGCGGTTGCGGTCGAGAACAGCCGTCTGAAGATCGTATCGACCAGTGCCATGAATACATCGTAGAACAGCACCATCATCAGCACCGCCCCGGCCACGCCCACAATGGCTCCAAGTGTGAGGACCCTCTTCCTTTCCCTCCGGTCTCCTAGAAGAAACATTACCGCGATTCCGAGGAATGTCCCCAGCCAGTACCCTCGGGAGAACGTCAGAAGCAACGACAGGGAGAAGAATGAGACAACAAGAAACGACTGCAGCCGGGCAAGCGGTTTCTCTGCTGTCATCCAGAACGCCACGCCCGCGAGAACGACCGACATGAACAGGGGCTCATTCGCACTCTGCCTTCCGCCGAGCAGTTCCCAAATGTAGGTCGCAATCGCGACACCCGAGCGGTATTGATAGATATTCTTGGCGGCGATGCCGAGAGCGAGGACAAAAAACGACAGGTAGACAAGCCGGCGGACGCGCTCGCTCCGAATCCCCTGCCGAAGCGGAAAGTAGAACAAGAGGCAGAAGAACACCAGGAGTTCCCGCAACCATTGGAAGGGTTTGCCTTCCGCGACGAGGAGAGGCAGAACGGAAATTACTCCCAGAACCATGAACAGTGCCAGGGCGTTGTCTCCTGGAACAGTCGCAAGCCGTTCACGCTTTACGACAACGCGGTCGAGGAGCCAGAGGAGAAGTACCAGATAGAAAAACGCTGCGAACGCGTACTCGGAAAGAGACACTCCTTCCGTTCGCTGGGCGAACAAGGCAGCATGTCCAAGGATGACGATGGGGAGCCAGAAGGTGAGCGAAGAGAGAGAGAAGAAAAGCACCCAACCCGCGAGAAGAACCATGGGCAGATAGAGGATATTGCCCGCCGTAATCCAAAGGGCGATGAGGCCTGCCTGGATGGCAACGAGTGCCATGAACGCCGACGGGGAGAGTCTGTTTTGATACGACCCGTGGAGCACCCCGTCGCCCGAATTCAGCGACAACACGCTCACCGTCGGTTCCTCAACCGGAAGAGTGAGCGGAAGATTTCGTAGTGCTCGGGTGAGGCAGACTGGAACGTCGCGAGGCGCTCCCTGAATGCGAAGATCGAAAGTGAAAGAAATGCCGCCGAGAGCGTCGCGATCAAGACGATGAGCATGCGCTTTGGCTTTGATTTCCTTTCAGCGGGCATCGCCCGGTCAAGAACTCCTACCGACGGGACATCTTTCTTCTCTTCCATGCGCGCTTGTTCATACAGGGGAATCAAGACCTCGAGGATCTTCGATTGGATGACGAGATTGCGATATAGCCGAAGTTGCTCCAAACCGAGGTCGGGTATCGACGCGACCTTCTGATTGAGAATCTGCAGCTCAAGCTTTTTCTTGGCCAATTCCGGATTGTCACTCCCCATCACTTTTGAGAGGAACTGGACTTCGAGCTCCCGAACTGCGCGCTCTGAATACAGCTCTGCGACGGCTTTTGCGCCACCCTGGACGTCCTCGGGCACCGCGACACCGCCACTCCCTTTCTGAAATCGTTTGTACGCCTCTTCTGAAATCCGGAGGCTGTCTTTGGCCTCTTTGACATTCCCCTCCACAAACTCGCGGTACTTTGTCGCACTCTGAAGGTTCAGGTCGGTGTTTGCGCGATTCAGGATTTCGATGAACTCATTTGCCATCGCGGCGGCACGGACAGGGTCAGTATCCTGTACCGTCACGCTGATATGGCCTTCTTCCGCAATGGTAACGCTGTAATTGTCCTCCAGCTCCTTCATTGTTTTCTCCATCGACGAGTCGGAGACATCGTACACGTGAATCAGATCGAATTTCCGCACCATCGCCTCTTTGGCGTACCGGCTGCCGAGAATCGAGAGGTAGTTATACGACGTGCCTTTGGCGCCGCCGATGCCGCCGATCGCCCGCAGCGGAGCGAATTCGCGCAACGCTGTGCTCAATGACCCAAGCGAGCTCAGGACGCCTGATTCCCGCGGAGGGACGAACGTGACGGTGCTCTCATAGAGCACAGGGAGAAGGAACACAACGATTGCAGACGACACTGCAATCACCAGTGACGAGACCAGGACAAAGCGTCGGGCCCTGCCGAGGAACAGAATGAACCAGAGCACGGAACTCTGATCGATCAATTCTTCGGAAGGTTGTTGCGATTGAGTTGTTTTCTTCCCCATATGTTCCTCTCAGTTCGACATGTCGAAAGAACCATCCGCGCCGCATCTGCTGACATTGCACACATCACGGCACGAAGAACGCGTTTCGCCGCAGCGGACGCTCAGCTACCGGAACACTTGAAATGCAAGAATGAGAGCCGTTGCCAGCGAGGCGGTAACCATGACAATATCGCGGACAAGTGAAAACGTCTGGTAAAAATCCCGGATAGGTTTCTTGGGAACATAGATTTGATCGCCGGGCTGAATCGACGTATCGGCCGGATCAAGCCATTCCAAGGTAGCCTGTTTGATCACTTTGGTCTCGCCCGAAACCGCGAGCTCCGAATACCCCCCTGCCCTTTCGATATAGAAACTGGAAGCCACACCCGGTACAAACGGCTGGTAGCCCGGCCTCTGAACCTGGCCGTGGACGAGAACAGTTTGGCCATCCGCCGGCACATAGATGAAGTCATCGTTCTGAAGCACGATGTCTTGCGTAGTATCGCTATTCTGAATCAGCCTGACGAAATCGACTACCACGGGATGCCGCGAAGCCCTCAGGTCAGCGTTGAAATACGCGCTATCTCCGACAGTCACCTGCTGGCCTCTCAAACTCTGCAGTGCATAGAACTGCATACCGAAGAGCTGCTTCTCCTGATCATCGCGGCGCAGGACGATTGCTCCTGACAGAAGGGCTTTGTCCGTGAAACCGCCCATTTCCCGGATGAGCCTGGAGAGGTGTGTGCCTTTTCGAAGAATCGGATACGTACCGGGCTTCTTGACCTCGCCTGTTACGGTCACTCCGTACACCCCCCTGTTATCAGGTGTCGACGGAACGAGAATTCTGTCGCCGGGTCTCAGCGCGATGTTGGGTCGTTTTCCACCCGACATCTCGTTCAAATCAGTCTCGCTCTCTCCGTCTTCTTCTCCACGCTCGTTGACGCGCGTCAACCGGACATGGCTCAGATCGGCTGATGGTGTTACGCCCTGCGCAATCTGAATCAGTGCGAGAAGACTGTCGCCCTCTGCAAATTCATACCGGCCCGGAGCGTTGACAGCGCCAAAAACACCGATCGAAAATCTGGTGAGGTCTTTCTGAGGCACAAAAACGACATCCCCATCAAGGAGAAACGGATTGTTCTGGTCCTCGCCGGTGGCGTAGAAGCGGGGAATGTCCACGCGGACGGTGTCGCCGTTGCGGCGAAAGAGAAGGATGCTGCGCGTCGATGCCCGATCGTACAATTCTGATCGCTGAAACAGCTGAGGGGGACGCAGCACACTTTCGGCGTTCAGAACACCTTCCTGCTGTGAGCCCCCGCCCGGCACGGTCACGGTAGGCGCCAGAGCCGTTGAGCTGGCCCCGAGGAGAAGAAGCTTCTCCACCCTGTCGACAGCAGTCACCGCGAACTGTCCTTGTCGCAGCACCGTACCCCGCAACGTCACAACGAATGAGCGCGGGGCCGTGAGCGTCAGGGTTACTGTCCCGGCCGTGTATTTCTTTTTCACAAGCCCGGAAACAATTTCCTTTGCTTCGGAGAGCTTCTTCCCGCCGACCTTGACCTCACCGACGGTCGGGATAATGAGCGTCCCCTCCGGCGTGATTGTGAGCGCGTCTGAGAAACTCACGATCCCCCAGAGGCTGAGAGTCACCACATCCGACGGGCCGAGGATATACTTGGCCGCGTCGATGGCCCCCTCGAGCGGGATTGCGGCGACGGCCGAAGTGGGGCGGGCCTTCGACAACAAGTCCTCCATCGATTGCCTGTCGGTGGACTTGTCGGCCGATTTGTCGCGCACCTGTGCATCGGTCGCTGGAAAGGCGAGTAAACCCATAAGCAGCAGGGCACAGAGTCTTCGGATCATCGGAGCTTTTCTCCCAAGTTCTTCAAAAGGATTTCCACAATTCGTTTTGACGCGTGACCGTCCCAAAGCTCGGGCACGCGCGATTGCTTCGCGGTGCCGTCGTACACCGATGTGCTCAGACGCACCACCTTTTCTACATCCAATCCGCACAATTCATTTGTGCCGATTTCACATGTTATCGGTCTCTCGGTGTTCTCGCGCAATGTCAGACATGGCACGCCGAGGTATGTTGTCTCTTCCTGCAGACCGCCGGAATCTGTGAGCACCAACTGCGCATTATCAAGAAGCCGGAGGAAATCAAGATAGCCGAGCGGCTCCGTGAGCTTCAGGTTCTTCATCGCCCCGATGCGGCCGGAAAGACCATACTGGTCAATCATCTTCTTCGTTCGGGGATGGAGAGGGAAAAGAACAGTCGTACGTGGAGTCACTCGTTCGAAGATCGAGAGGATCTTGTCGAGCCCCTCCAGAGTGTCAACGTTACTCGGCCGATGCAGGGTCACCAGGGTGAATTCGCGCGTGCGAACGCCGAGCTTCTCCATGACCTGTGATTGGCCTGCCTTCCGGCGATAATGCACAAGAGAGTCGATCATCACATTGCCAACAAGATGGATTTTCTTTACCCCGACCCCCTCCTTCACGAGGTTTGCAACTCCACTTGGCTCAGATACGAACAAATAGTCCGCGATCGTGTCGGTCAGCAGCCTGTTGATCTCCTCGGGCATGGACCGATCACCGCTCCTGAGACCTGCTTCGACGTGCGCCACAGGTACTCCCAGCTTGACGCTCACGAGACTGCATGCGACCGTGGAATTTACATCGCCGACGACGATGACCAGATCGGGTCGAACCTCTCCAAGGACCTTCTCAAATTCGATCATGATCCGGGCGGTCTGCTGGGCATGCGTGCCCGAGCCAACGCCGAGATAGTAATCCGGTTGCGGTAGCTCCAGGTCCTCGAAGAAAACCTTGGACATCGCTTCATCGTAATGCTGCCCCGTATGCACGATGAGGTGACGGATAGAATTCGCATACTGCTGGAACGCTTTATGCAGCGGGGCCACTTTCATGAAATTGGGCCGGGCTCCGACTATGCTGATGATGGTCTTCAAAGGCAAAACCATGCCTGGTTAATTGGTGAAATCGTTAATTGGTCTCCGGAGCTTTTTTCTAAGCAAGAGATTCTGGATTCTGACTAGAACTCATCTCAAAAATGCCTCTTACTCCCCTGCATTTGTCATTCCCGAGTGTTTCTATCGGGAATCCAGACATGGACAACAAAGACGACTGGACAATTCTAGAACAAGGTCTGGATTCCCGCTTAAGACGTGCGGGAATGACATCGGTGACAGGGGCGGCGTTTTTGAGACCGCTTCTACTGATTTCTGCAATTTCTCACCTTCCTTCATACATCTTCTTGTAGTACTCTTTGTATTCTCCGCTGATGATCCTCTGCCACCACGACGAGTTTTCCTTGTACCAGAGGATCGTTTGTGCAATTCCTGCTTCGAAGGTGTGGCGGGGTTTCCATCCGAGCTCGCGCTCAATTTTCTCCGCATCGATCGCGTAGCGCCGGTCGTGACCAAGCCGGTCCGTGACAAACGTGATGAGCGAATCCGGCTTCCCGAACGCCCGGAGGATAATCTTCACAACATCGAGATTCGTTCTCTCCGAGTTGCCGCCGATGTTGTAGACTTCACCGGACACCCCCCTCTGCAGTACAGCGTCGATCGCTGCGCAATGATCAAGAACGTGAATCCAGTCCCGGACATTTGCACCATCCCCGTAGACCGGCAAGGGCTTGTCGTTCATCGCATTGGCGATCATAAGCGGTATCAGCTTCTCTGGAAACTGATACGGACCGTAGTTGTTCGAACAGCGGGTCACGACAATCGGCAGTCCGAATGTGTGATGATATGCAAGAGCAAGCAAATCGGCAGATGCCTTGCTCGCCGCATAGGGACTGTTCGGATGGAGCGGCGTCGTTTCTGCAAACCTTCCCTCTGCACCAAGCGAGCCGTACACTTCATCCGTCGAAACCTGGACGAACTTGCTCAACGTGTGAGCCTTCGCCGTCTCCAGAAGGACATTCGTTCCCATGATATTGGTACGAACGAACTCGGAGGCGCCCATAAGGCTTCTGTCGACGTGTGATTCCGCGGCGAAATTGACGACGGCGTCGATCTCTCGCTCATCGAGCAGGGATCGGACAAGCCCTGCGTCACAGATGTCGCCGTGGACGAATGAATGACGAGGATTCTCCTCTATGTGCTTGAGGTTCTCCATGTTTCCGGCGTAGGTCAGCTTGTCGAGGTTGATGACATGGAGTGCCGGATGCATTTCCAGCATGTATTGGATAAAATTGCTGCCGATGAAGCCGGCACCACCCGTAACAAGGAGGTTCATTTCAATTGTCGATTCGGGAAAAAGAGTGCATTCTGATTCGAGATCCGTAGTCCGTAACGCCGATCTGTGAGCCTTTTCAACCGCCGCAACCCAGAGTCCCAGTCGTTAATGAGGTTACTCGGTCGAGGCAATCTGAATACGGATGAAAATTCACCGTTCACAATTGTTAAATTTACAAAACAATGCGCGAACATGAAAGACACTTAAGCCTGACTGCTAAGCATGCGACGACATGGTACAACAGGAAACAAAGGTGTATGACAGGATCAGTAAAGCAGTAACAAGAGGAGGGTTGGTGTGGCCTCAGTATTGTTCTCAGTGCAGAAGTAACTTAACGAAATTTCGACCCACTGTCAACCGACGGTTCCGGGTCGTTCATGGCCTTTACATTCGTTCGGGAGCGGAAATTCCGAGGATTTTGCACCCATTTGCCAGCACTGTTCTTGCAGCCGAGCACAACGCCAGGCGTGCCGAGGAAAGCTCACGATCCGGAGTAACCACGCGATGCTCGTGATAGAATTTGTGGAACGCCGTCGCTACTTCATGGAGACAGGTTGTAATCCGTTGCGGTTCAAATGTGTAGCACGACGACTCCACCACGTCCGGAAATTCCAGAAGCAGCTTGACGAGCGCGATCTCTTCAGGCTGAACGAGGAGGGAGTAGTTGGCTGATTCATTGTTTGGCGCGGGCAGAGATGAAAGCGATCCTTCGCTCTCCGCAAAACGGAGGATGCTGGCGATCCGCGCGTGGGCATACTGGACATAATAGACAGGATTCTTCTCTGACTGCTCTTTTGCGAGATTGAGATCAAACTCGAGGTGGCTGGAGACAGCCCGCATCAGGAAGAAGAACCTCACGGCATCCGACCCGACTTCCTCGATTAACTCGTCCAGCGTGACAAAATTCGCCGAGCGCTTCGACATTTTCACCTGCTGGCCGTCGCGCATCAACGTAACAAACTGGTGGATGACGACCTTCACTTTTTCGGGGTCATACCCGAGGGCACGGACCCCGGCGAGAACGTCGGGAATTGTAGCAATGTGATCGGCTCCGAATACGTCGACGATCAGCTCGAATCCTCGTCGAAATTTTTCCACGTGGTACGCAATGTCGGGAAGCCGGTACGTCGGCTCTCCGGTACTCTTCACGATGACGCGGTCTTGCTCGAGACCAAGCGCCGTGGCTTTCAGCCAGACGGCACCCTCGCTGTCGTATGCCAGCCCTTGTCGCCGAAACTCCTCGACCACGTCCTGAATCTTGCCCGTTTTGTAGAGGGAATCTTCATTGTAGAATACGTCGAATTTCACCCCCATCAGGCCGAGCACGTCTTTGATTCCCTCGAAGAGGGCCAGCTCTGCATATGACTTGCATTCTTCGATCGCCTTTTCCTTCTCCAGAGCACAAAGGCTCTCTCCCCTTGCGTCCTTGAGGCGCCGGGCGATTTCAACGATGTAGTCCCCCTGATACCCGTCTTCCAGGAACGGAAAGGCCGGATCGAAAATCTGGCGATAGCGTGCGTACGTCGATTCCGCCAGCATCCTCATCTGCCGGCCGGCGTTGTTGTAGTAGTACTCACGGGTGACATCGTGCCCGGTCCACTCGAGCAGGTTGGCGATAGTGTCTCCGATGGCCGCCTGACGCCCATGGCCAACGCTGAGCGGTCCGGTCGGATTTGCGCTCACGAATTCCACCTGCGTCTTCTTGTGCTCGCCCGACGTCGTTCTGCCGAACGCGTCGCCTTGCGAGAGCACGGAGCCAACCCTGTGATTGAAGAATCGTTCCGTGAAGCGGAAATTGATGAATCCCGGTCCGGCAATTTCAACGTTCGAAACGAACTCCGGCTCCAACCTCAACGCGGTTACAATTTCCTGAGCGACGGCGCGCGGATTTTTTCCCAGGGATTTCGCAAGCACCATGGCGACGTTGGTTGTGAGGTCTCCGTGTGCTTCGTCGCGCGGCTTTTCGAAGGTGAGCTTTGCGCTGCCCAGACAGTTCATTGATGCAAGTGCCGCGGAGACTTTCTCAGTCAGGTATCGCTTCATGGCTATGTACCGGAGTCACGACTTGTTCTTCTTGCTGCGGCGGACTGTTCCCGTGCGGGATCGCTTTGCGGAAGCTCCAGCCGGGACAGGGATAACGGGTGGTGTGTCTTCAACCGGAATCAGTTTTGCATCTCCCCAGAGACGCTCCAGGTTGTAAAACGGCCGCACATCTTTTTTGAAAACGTGAACCACGACATCAACGTAATCGAGAAGCACCCATGTGAGGGAACGGAACCCTTCAGAGTGCCACAAGGAGACCCCGATTCCCTCCGCCCCAACTCGGACGGCATCGGCGATGGCCTTCGCGTGCGTATCGGAGTCAGCCGAACAAACGACAAAGAAATCAGCCGGAGCTCTCAGCTTTCGCAAGTCCATCAAGAGAACATCGGTTGCCTTCCTGGAATGGGCAAATGCGGCAACTTTTTTGGCAAGCGTTCTCGAGGTCAATATCACATCCTCCGTTTCGTTATTTGAGAGGTTTGAGTAATCGGAAATCCTTCCCGATCACGACCGATACATCAAGATATGAATTCCGGTCGATTTCCTGAACGACCCGTTCCTTCGGAATGCCGAGCGCCTCCGCCACTTGCTGCGCGGCAGCAAGTTGTCCTATCCGATCGATGACGCGCGTTTTTTCGACTTTTGAATCCTTGTAGTTCCCCATCTCTACAACGTCGAACCCTCGTGCCCGAAGATAGTCGGTGAACCGTCGGCTGACTTTCGAAACCCCTGATCCATTGAGAACATCGAGCTGGATCGTGTGTGGTTTTCCCCCCTGAACCGTTTCCGGTTTCACAGGCGGGTCGATGAAAGTCCGGCTCACGAATGACCATACCATCACCACGACGGCAGCTGCGAAGAACAGGATGAGGCCGTTGTTCCTGAGGCGCTTCCAGAGAAGCGGTTTCTTCCGTGCGCGCCCTTTCGGAGCGGCCGGCTCCCCCTGCGGAGTTTCAGAAGCCGGTTCAGGTTCATTCACCAGTTGTTCGTTCTCCATCACGATCTCAGCCCTGGACACAAAAAAACCGAGCGCCGACCCGACAACGCGGATCGGTCACGCTCGGTATGGAAAATGAGCAGATGTTCAACGCAGAAGCTTAACGGTTGTCTTCCTGAAATCGGTCAAATCCGCCAAAAAAGTAGTTTCCCCCGCGGTACCCTGAACCCAGCCCATACGCCGCGGGCACTTGCTGGAACTGAATCTGAAACAACGTATTCTTCCATGGTCGATAGTTGAGTTCCGCGCGGTTCAGGAACAATCCGCTGAGACTACTTTGATACTGCTTCCCCAACGTATTGAACGGCGACGCCATCAGACTGATGTCGGCGCTCACGTCAAGGTCATCGGAGAATTTGTACATCATGCTGTTCGTGTACATCCCCATCGACAGGCCTTGGCTGCCAAAGGTCTGATACGACAATGAGAAGCTGTGCCTCATACTGAAATTGTTTGGATCGAACAAGCCGAACATGAAACCACCGTTATCGGTCTTTACGAGAGACTCCGCTACCGTCGAACGAGGTGACACACTCGTTTTGAACTGCGCCGACGTTGTCGTGAAGCAGAGCATCACGACGAGGAAACCAACACCCACCGCCATCTTCTTCATTCATGTCCCTCCAGTTGTGAATCATTTCCTTCGGAATGGTACTCAAATGTGAAGTGATTGTCAAGACTCCGAGACCCGGGCTCAGGTCACGGGCTCAGGTCACAGATGCCACAGCGAGACCAGTATTGAGTATTCCCCGGGCCTGTTCAAGCTGCTCGTACGTGTTGATGCCACGGATCTCGTCCTCGTGATCTGCGACGAGGGCCGAAACCGTCCACTGATGCCGCCAGAAGTACTCGAATACATCAGTCAAATAATACTCGTTCTGAGCGTTGTTCGGCGTGATGTGATGCAGACCGTCGAAGAGTTTCTCCTTGTCAAACACATAAATCCCGGAATTGATTTCCACTATCTTCCGCTCCTCTTCAGACGCATCCCGATGCTCGACAATTTTCTTCACCGATTCGTCAGGATTGCGGACAATTCGGCCGTACCCTGCAGGATCGTTCATCTTGGACGTGAGAATCGTCGCAACGGCACCAGTCTCAAAGTGATGACGGACGAGATTGTCCATCGTCCGCTTTGTCAGTAACGGCACATCACCGGACAAAACAAGAACGTCGCCCTGGAAACCATCGAGCGCCTTTTCCGACTGCAGGACGGCGTGTCCTGTTCCCAGCTGCGGATCCTGTACTGCGCAGCTCACAGCGGCATGATTTTTCGCCAGATAGTCTGTCACGATTTGACGCTGGTGACCCATGATTACGACGGGATTTGTGGCACCCAATTCAAGAGCGAGATCGACAACGTAGTGGATCATCGGCTTGTTGTTGAGTTCGTACATCACCTTTGCCCGGGAAGGATCCTTCATCCGCTTTCCCTGACCCGCTGCCATGATAACCGCTGCGACTTCCCGATTTGATCGGGTGTTGTGATCACTCTGCATGACGTCCTCTGGAACTACACTAAGAACATGATACTATCGATCAGCATGACTCTTTGGAAACGACACTAAATGATCTTCTTTCCGAATGCAGACGAGACCAACTCCACTGCAAGCTCGGCGGACAGATTCCTGTCGTCAAGAATGGGATTGACTTCGACAATTTCGAGCGATGTCATCCGGCCGTATGAGTGAACGGTCTCCATCAGGAGATGGGCTTCGCGGTAGTTCAGTCCGCCGTTCACGGGTGTGCCCACCCCGGGAGCGACAAACGGATCGAGCGCATCCAGATCCAGACTCACATGGAGGAAGTCCACACCTTTCAGCTTGCGAAGCGCCCGACTGATCACAACCGACATACCTTCCTTATCGATATCTTTCATCGTGAAGATGTTGATACCGTGGTGATGGATGAAGTTTCTTTCGCCTTCGTCGAGATCGCGCGTAGCGAGAAGGACCACGCGCTTCGGATCCACCTTGCGATAATGTCCCGCGATGGAGGTCAGTTCAAGCGCACCCACGCCGACGCACGCTGACAAAGGCATGCCGTGAATGTTTCCAGAGGGGGACGTCTTGTCCGTGTTGAAATCGCCGTGGGCGTCGATCCAGAGGACGCCGAGTTTTTTGTTCAATCGACGGGCATGCGCAGCCACACCGGCGATAGTGCCCATCGCGATGGAATGATCGCCGCCGAGCACAAGCGGAATTTCGCCAGCCCGCGTGAGCTTTTCAACTTTGGCAGCGAGGAGCGTACAGGACCGGACGACTTCGGGGAGGTACCGCAGCTTCTCGTTCTGGATTCGCTGCAACTCAGGAACCTTGGTGGGAATATCTCCTTCATCGACGACGGTGTGCCCAAGGGCGCGGAGTCGCCCCGCGATGCCGGCAATACGGATCGCGGACGGGCCCATATCGACACCCCGCCGTCCAGCACCCAAATCCATCGGCACGCCAATGATATGAATCTTCATACAACTTCTCAATCCTGAAGCAGCTTCAAAACCTTCGTGATGGTTTCCTTCATGTCCTTGCGATGCAGGACGATATCGACAAATCCCTTTTCCTGCAGGAACTCCGCGCGCTGAAAGCCCTTCGGCAAATCGCGCCCTATCGTCTGCTTGATGACACGGGGGCCCGCAAACCCGATGAGCGCCCCCTGCTCGGCAATGTGAATATCTCCAAGCATCGCATAACTCGCCGTCACGCCGCCTGTCGTTGGGTCCGTCATAACGGATATGTACGGGACGCCGCCGTCGGAAAGCTGGGCGAGTTTCGCACTGGTCTTCGCCAATTGCATCAGGGAATATGCAGCCTCCATCATCCTTGCCCCGCCGCTGGAGGAGATGATGATGAGGGGGTTCCGCTTCTTGAGCGCCAGATCGATCGCCCTCGAAATCTTCTCGCCGACAACCGAGCCCATGCTCCCGCCGATGAATGAGAAGTCCATGCATGCGATGACAATGGGTATCCCATTAATTTTCGCCGCGCCTGTCCGGACCGCGTCGTTCAGACCGCTCTTGCGCGTCGAATCCTTCAGGCGGTCGACGTAGCGCTTCGTGTCCACGAAGTTCAGCGCATCGACCGATCGCATCTTGGCGTCGGATTCCTTGAAAGTCTTCTCGTCGAGGAGAAGCTCGAAGTACTCTTTACTCCCGATCCGGAAGTGGTACCCGCACTTATGGCACGTGAAGAAGTTCTGCTCAAGCTGCTTCTTGTGGATGCTCTCGCTGCAGCCTTCGCATTTCGTCCATTGACCATCGGGGATGTCTTTTTTGGGACCTTCGGACGAAATGTTTTCTTTAGAACGTCTGAACCATGGCATAGGAATCTCCTTGGGTAGAACCCGGGCTGTTAGGTCAACAACTATGAAACGGACGCCGCTGTGCGAACAACGAAATCCTTCAAGTACATCGGCTCCAGTGCAGATGCATCAGAGAACTCTTGTTTCAGAACCTTTGCATGCCCCAGCGATGCAACAACATCCCCCCGGCAGCAGAATCGAACGTCTTCGATGACGACGTGCGCATCAATTGACCGTCTGATGCCTTCGACGTTGTCCGTCAACACCAGCGATGGGCGGTCTGCTCTCAGGAGAAGCATGACATCATCGAGCGACCTGACTCCCACCGGACCGGTTTCAGTCATACGACCGTTCACAACCTGAAATTGTCCGACGTACCATTCATCCTTCTTGGCATCGATGACGACAGTGATCAGTTCCGACGATTGATGACGCTGGCGGCCAGCCTCAGCTATTGCCTCGAATGTGGAAACGGCGACCAGCGGTTTGTCGAGAGCATACGAAAGACCTTTCGCTGTGCTAAGGCCAATCCGCAATCCCGTAAACGATCCGGGACCGATCGAAACGGCGATTGCATCCAGTTGATCCACTGTAATCCCTCCTGAGCGAACAACGTCCTGGACAAGAGTCAGCAGCTTCTCAGAGTGGATATGGGACTCTCGCAGCGATTGCTCGAGCCCCGGATTTCCGTCGCGAAAGAGGCCTACAGAGCAGACTGGGGTCGAGGTTTCGAGACCAAGAATCGTCATCGGCCTGCCCGGTCCTTTTCGGTGTCAGTCCGAGTTCTCGACGTTCCGATGAGCTCGATCGAAATATTGCGTTCGCATTCTGCCTCACCGTGCGCGAGGCGGACATCATAGCGCCTGGGAGGCAGCAGGTCTCCCAGTTGTTCAGCCCACTCAACGAGCGTGATATCATCGCCGTAGATGAACTCTTCGTAGCCGATGTCGTAGATCTCCTCAGTCGATTTCACACGGTACAGATCCAAATGGTAGACGAACAGCTCACGCTTGGCCGGGTCCCTTCCTTCATACCTGTTCAGGATAACGAAGCTGGGACTTGAAACGTGATGGTTCGCGCTAAACGCTTCACATACCCCTTTGACGAACCGCGTCTTTCCCGTTCCGAGTTCTCCCCACAGCGCAACGACATCTCCGCGCTCGAGCCGCTGAGCAAAGGAACGCGCCAGCTCGAGTGTCTCCTGTTCTGAAGATGTCGAATGTTCTTCGCGCACGCGGCCGCGTTCTATGTTTTGGGTGTGAGTTTGACGACAGGCAGCATCATTTCTTCCATCGAAATGCCGCCGTGCTGGAAGCTATCGCGATACTGATTGAGGTACTTGTGATAGTCCGTCGGATAGACGAAGTAGTAATCCTCTTTCGCGAGAACATAGTTCGTCGTCACGCTTGCCCTGGGCAGTTTGTAGTCCTTCGGATTCTTGACGAAGACTGCCTGGCGCTCATCAACACGGAGGTTCCGACCGAACTTATAGCGGAGATTCGTCGACGCTTCACGGTCGGCGATGACCTTTGACCCACGCAGACAGCGGACACTGCCGTGGTCGGACGTGAGGACGACCGTGACGTTCTTCTGAGTCGAGAGCGTCTTGAGCATGCCGAAGAGAGCAGAATGCTGGAACCATGACCGGGTCAGTGAACGATACGCCGCCTCATCGGGGGCAATTTCTTTCAGCAGCGGGGAATCCGAACGCCCGTGGGCCAGCATGTCGACGAAGTTCACAACGACTGCCGTCAACTTGCTCTTGGTGTATGAAAGAATGTTCCCCTCGACCTGGCGTCCAAAGTCAGCATCCAGAATCTTGACGTATTTCAAGTCCGGTTTCAGAACGATCCGCCTCCGTTCCAGGAGCTTGTCCAGGAGCAGGTGTTCATCCCGGTTCCGGCTGTTTTCATCATCGTCGCCAGGCGTCCAGAGTTCGGGAAACCGTTGTTCGAGCTCAATCGGAAACAGCCCGCTGAAAATCGCATTGCGGGAATACGGCGTTGCTGTGGGCAGGATGCTGACCTGGAACGATCGCTCGACGGAGAAATAGTCTGCGAGGAGCTCCTCCATCACCAGCCACTGGTCCAATCGCAGACAGTCGATGATAAAGAGAAAAACCGATCCATTCTTATCGAGCTCAGGGATGACGAATTGCTCAACAACCTGCGTGGAAAGAACCGGCTTGTCTGAAGCCTGGTCAATCCAGTTGCGGTAGTTTTTCTCGACATATTTCCCGAACTCCGCGTTGCACTCCCGCTTCTGGTCCAGAAGCGTTTGACGCAGTCCCAGCTCCGGGTGTTCGTCAAGCTCCATGTCCCAGTTCGTGAGCTTCGTATAAAGCTCATACCATTGGTTGTGGTCCATGGGGTTCATGAGAGAAAGCGAGATCTGGCTGAATTCCGCAGCGTAGTCGCGGGAAACGTGCTCACTCGTGATCTTCCGCGATTCAAGAATCTTCTTGCACGCCATCAGGATCTGACTCGGGTTGACCGGTTTCGTCAGATAGTCGCTGATCTTGCCGCCGATTGCTTCCTCCATCAGGCTTTCCGCCTCGTTTTTCGTCACCATCACGATCGGGATCTTAGGGTTCAGATCCTTCATTTTCGAGAGCGTCTGCAGGCCCCCCATACCCGGCATCATTTCGTCCAGAAAAACAAGATCATACTCTTTCTGCCGGGTCAACTCAAGTGCGTCTTCACCATTTGTAGCGATTTCAACGCTGTATCCCTTCTCTTCCAGGAGACGTACGTGCGCCCTGAGGAGATCGATCTCATCATCAACCCACAGTATTCTCTTCTTCGTCATCATGTTCCCTTTATTGAAAATACCCATTAAAGGCACGAGAATCAATGAAAGGACTCAGCGCTCGCCGAGGCCATCCGCTTGTTTGCCCTTTAGCTCCTGAATCGCCCTTCACAGTGTTTAAGAGAAGAGAAGCCATCAAGGTTGGATCGAGACGCGAACGTCCAATCCTCCTTCGTTCGTCGTGGAACCGGGAATGCGGGAGCCGCCTTCATCCGGTTTAAGCTTGGTGTATTTGTAGTAGATGGAGGCAGTGACCCGCGAACTGAGAATGTAACGAATGCGCGGCTCAAGGATCGTCCGGCTGGATCCTTCGAGCGGCGTCCCATCCTTCCTGAAGACCTCCGCGTTCAAATCGTAGACACGACGTGCATTCTTTGAGTAGCTGTACGAGAAACTCATGTCGATATCGTTCGAGAGCGCCAGACCAAAGAACGGGATCTCGAACCCCTGCCGCGTGAAAGTCGCAGTGACCGTCATGTCCGTAAGATCGGACTGGACGATGTTCTGTGCCGCCGGAGTCAAATCGTAGCTCGTTGACGTCCCGTAGCGGAAATTGGCCCCGAAATTACCTTTCAGAATCTGCTTGAAGGTGAGATTCAGACCGATAAGGGGAGCGAAACCGTACGTCACGTTCTGGCTCTCCGTAATCTGGTTTCCGGTCGGGTCAATCCTCCAACGCATTTTGTAGCCCGAGGTGTAGCTATGATCAAAGGAAATGCGGGTGGTGAAAAGGCTGAAGAGCGGCAGTTTTTCCAATCCATCCCACCGTATGGTCCAGTTCGGCCGGGGCACGAGGTTGCCGAGGAATTTCTGCGCAAACGGCAGGGCTTCCAGTCCTTTCTCGAATGCGTCCGAAATTTTTGCATCGTTCGAACGTGTGTCGCCTGGGTTCCCACGAGCAGCTTCATATTGTTTCTGAACCTGTTCGATACTGGTGTTGAGGAATTTGAAGAACAAGAGAGACGGGAACGACAGGTACGAACGGCTAACATCACCACTCACCACCTTGCTATTCTCCGTCGTGAACCCAAGACTGTCCGATTGGAGAGACTTGTTGACATTGTAGTTCCAGTTGACGTTCCAATTGAGCTCAATGCTCGCTCCCTCCCAGAGGGGACGATTGGTCCTCATTGTCAGATTGTTGGACTGTGAATAGACATCGACAAGATTTCCATTGGGCGCACGGACGCCGGGCAACGTGAAGCCGGTCAGGAACGGGAACTTGTTCGTTCCCTTGACGATGACCTCACCGTGAGGATCGGAAGCAAGGCCAAGTTGATACATCAACGATGGGCCGTTTTCCGAAAGCGAGCCCTGGAAGAACGGAACCCGGCCGAAGAGATTGGCAAACCCCGGTCTGCCGATCACACCGCCGTTTTGACTTCTTGTTTGCTGCGTAAATTGCAGATTCAGTTTCTCGAAGTCGAAGATCGGGATCTTGAAGAGGATTCGCGATGCACGGTCAAGTGTCTGTCCCAGGTTGAATGTGCGACCGACTTTCCCTGTGTCCTGGACGGGCTCAGGCGCGACCTGCGGCGGCTGATCTGACCAGATCTCGCTCCCGAGAACCTTGAGATTCACGTCATAGGTCATGCTCAGGTTGCCGGAAGCTCCGGCATTTCTGCCGAGATTACCGGCCTGCAGATTGTTCTGCCAATCGTACCTGGCTGAATAGCGTGCCGTAAAGCCGAAAATCCGGTCCAGCTTCAGGATTGCGGGGATCAAAATGCGGGGAGAAAAATTGATCGATTGTCCATAATTGAGATCAGTTCCGAAATCAACCAGCTTGGATTTGCCGAACATCTCTGACACGATCTCCGTGAATGGCCGCTGGCGGCCCAATTCGTCCACTTCGAAGTTCAGAAGCGAGCTTTGGACATCAAGAGAGTAGTCAGTCCCGAGGTTCACGAGCCCGCCGTCGCTGAATTGCCACGCGAACGACATCGATCGACTCGAGGCAAAGTTACGGAC
>Ga0208045_1000048_pt1 | contig 55268 bp, 37 predicted proteins | sample PL_2010_200m_FD_184160 | JGI IMG/M metagenome (GOLD analysis project Ga0208045, IMG submission 184160) | Freshwater microbial communities from Powell Lake, British Columbia, Canada to study Microbial Dark Matter (Phase II) - PL_2010_200m... | ecosystem: Environmental > Aquatic > Freshwater >...
GCATAAAGAGAATCGATACACCTAACACTATTCGCAACTCAATGCCCAGTCTCATCTTGTTATGCTCCCTATGAGAACGGAAACAACAGTCGTACAAAGTGACTTGTATTGAGAGAAAAAGGGCTCAGGAAATTGAGCCCTTTTTCAAGTCGGAAGTGCTTCACGAGGCGCTTGACGCTATTTGAGGAGCAGGAGCTTGCGCGTCTGGACATTCTTGCCGGTGACAGGGCGGCAAAAGTAAACAGCTGAAGCGAATTTGCCGGCATCCCAGACGATGGAGTATCTGCCTGTAGCCTTCGAACTCGGACTAGAATTCCGGCCCAAGAGAGAAATACCACATTGGCGTGGAGAATCCAGATCCGTTGAAGCTCCACGCTACATCAATGCGGAGAGGAAATCCAAAAAAGAAAAATCGCGCTCCGAACCCGGTCCCCACAAGGAGGTCTTTCCTCTGAGTGCCTTCGGGGGTCGATTGAAACGCCCGCCAGGCTTTGGTATCGCTCCACGCTGATCCGACATCAACGAATGCCGTGCCAAGCATATTCGCAAACCCGATGGGTAATGCTCCGAGGATCAGGTAGCGAACCAGAGGGAATCGCAGTTCCAGATTAACAACACCGAACCGCGTCCCATTGAGCGCGTTGTAGTCGTACCCTCGCACCGGCAAAACGGGGGTCAAGAATGCGTAGTCTTCGACATTCTTGATGGGCACCTGACCGCCTTGATCAAAGCGCCTGTTGATCCAGCCTTCCGTTCCTCCAATGAAGAAATACTGCCGATTTTCGCCGTAGCTTGCACCGCCTGCGACCCGGTACACGAAAATCAGCTCGCGCGCGAACTTGTTGTAGCTCCGGTAATCGAACGTGAAGGTCTGAACATCCAGCGCCTCATCGCTGATTTTCGCGCTGCCATAGGCTGTGGCGTGAAACCGCGACCCATTGTTGGGAGCAAACCATCCTCCCTGCCAGAGTGAGTTGTCATTGACATACGACAACGAGGGCATGATGAACGACCGTACCTGCGCGCGCTCTGAGGGGTCGTCAAGATTGTCCCGCGACAGATTAAGCCAGTTGACCGACAGATCAAGCCTGCTGAAACGATCGATGGGATATGACGCAACCGCACCCAGCGCCCACGATCGGAACCGATAGAGCCATACATTTCCGTACGGGTCATCGAGATAAAGAAACCGTGCCGTGTGAAAGCCCTGGAATCCGTAGTCGATTCGGTTTGGCAGATAGAGATAGGTCAATCCATAGTCGCTGTTCTTCAAATCCAGCAACAGGTTCGTCTGGAGAACGATTTGATGATCCCCCAGCATATCGCTAAAGGCAAAAATCGTCGAGCCCTCAATTCCGTAGAACGTGCTGTATCCCGCCGTCCCGTACACGAGGTCGGGAGTGAAGTTGAGCTTGTATTTTCGAGGTACATAGTTGCCATCCGAATCACGATTGTTCGCAATGTCAAAGCGAGCCGCAGGCTTTGCTGTCACGAGGGTGTCACGCATGCTTTCGGGGGAAAACACGTAGTTCTTGAGATCGACGCTGACATTTGCCTGATATTTTGATGGTTCCGCCGATGTGTCCTGTACTATGACGATGTTGTCCCGAATGACCACGGTGTCCTTTGGAGTGGCAGTCGCGAATATTTCGCGCGGTTTTTCTTCCCGCGGAAGTTCAAATTTCCGCTTGATGAACTCCGTCGGCTGAAGTTGGGCGACACTGAGCTTGCGCTCCAAGGGGGAGCGCATCAGGAACACATCAAATCCGGCTTGATGCAGCGAGACGAAGACGAGCTTTGAGCCGTCGTGAGACAGCGTCAGCTGGTAGATGCCTGACAGGGAGTTCGTAATCGGACGATCGGATCCCGTTTCCAGGGTTCGTTCGTACACATTGTTGATGCCGTTCCGGTCAGAGATGTAGATCAGTTTCTTCCCGTCGGGGGAGACAACCGGCGACGTCTCATCGGAGTTCGGCAGGTCTGTAATGCGGCGGATCGCGTGAGTCTGGATGTCGACCGAATATATATCAAGCTGGCTGTAGTCGATCTGAGACATCTTCAGACCCGGCACAATCTTTCCCGGCGAGGTGAAGTCCCGTCGGTCTGACGAGAAGTAGATCGTTTTTCCGTCCGGAGCGAAGGCGGGATCGAGGTCTGTGAACACATCGCCCGTAAGGTTTGTCAGCTTTTTCGAGTCGAACTCGTACACATAAATATCCGCATCGGGACCCTTCAGTCCCTCGAAGGTCAACATCTTGCCATCACCCGACCAGCTCACGGAGAACACGCCGTCGAGACCGAGCTCGATTTTCTCCTTGCTTCCGGAATTCACATCGACGATCGAGATCGCGTCCGAGCCCCCCGCCTTTACACCGAATGCTATCTTTTTTCCATCGGGAGACCAGGCGATACCAGGGGTCAGCAGGTGGAGCTCCTCAAAATCACTCGTCCGTTGGCCACTCACGAGCTTATCGAGTATCTGGCCGTCGGTGGCCGACATGAGATAGACGTCAAAGAAATCATTGCGATCGGAAATAAACGCAACCTTATCCCCCTGCGGGGAAATGGCCGGACTCGTGTTGTAAAAATTGCCATCTTTGGTGTGATCGGTCAGGCGACGCGCAAAATCAGCCGGCTCTTCCCGCTTGGCGATATCCGGCCAATAGAGCACCTTCTGTTCTTTTTGCCACCGATCGGAAAGCTCTTTCAGGGTTAGTCCGATTGTGCTCTTCAGTCCCTGCTCAACGCTCCGCGTGCTTCTCATGCGGTTCATGATCTCGCTGATTTTTTGCTCGCCGTACTTGTTCGCGATATAGTACCACACTGATTGTCCACCCCGATAGGCAAAGTACCCGTTCAGATATTCGATGGGCGGCAGGTAGTTTTGAATGGTCGCGTCTCGGATGAACATGTCGGAGTTCGTCTCCCACTTCATCGACGCGTACTCTGCGAATCCTTCGTTCATCCACAGAGGGAGCATGAACGGCGATCGGCTCGCTATGAGTGACTGAATCGATCCCCCGTAGAACATATCATTGATGACCGCATGGACAAGCTCATGGTGGATGACATGCCTGAACTGACGATAATTCCCCTCGAACGGAACGACGACGCGGTTTTTGAAAAGCTCCGTGACACCGCCAACCCCTTCCTCAAGGTACTCATCAATGACATTCGTTTGCTGAAACTCGTTATGCGAATTGTAGATGACGATGGGAATACGGTTATTGATATCGTACCGAAGTATCTTTCGGATGGATTCATAGGCATCTTCGGCCGCATCCGCCGTAAACTCGGCGAGTTCGTAGCCGTTCTGGGAAAAATAGATGTCGAAGTGGTTGGTCTGAATATACTCCCACTGGAAATTCTTGTACTGCACCTTGTTCTTCCCGAACACAGAATTCTGGCTCACCGCCAAACTTGAGGTGAACAGTAACAGGGCGCTGACAACCAAGATCCTTTTCATACATGCTCCCGCTGCAGTGAACAAATCCTTCATTTTGAATGCATTGTAGCCAAAAAAGCAAGAAAACACCATCCCCTCTCCCCTCCTATCGAACAATACTACGCATCAAATCAGTTCCGGCCCTTCACCGGCGGCGCTTTCTGTGAGGCGCAGGCGGATCCGGCTGATCGGCCTCCAGAATGGCAAAGTCTATCTCCCGCTCCTCCGGATTCACACGAAGCACCTTCACCTGCACCGCGTCCCCAAGGCGATAGCGCTTGCCGGTTCGACTGCCGATAAGCGCGTATTTCTTCTCGTCATATTCATAGTAGTCATCATTGAGATCCCTCACGTGCACCAGGCCTTCGACAAGGAGATCGGTGATCTCCACAAAAATTCCGAAGCGCATCACGCCCGAAATGACGCCGTGGAACTCGTCCCCCACGTGGCGCTTCATGTACTCCACCTTCATCACTTTCACGGCAGCGCGTTCCGCCTCCATCGCTACCCTTTCCATCGCGGAGGATTGCTTCGCAATAAACGGTAACCGACCTTCGATCTCATGTCGCCGCTCAAGCGATGCGGACCGTTCGTACTCTTTCAGAAGCCGGTGGATGACGAGGTCTGGATACCGGCGGATCGGCGAGGTGAAATGCGAATAGTAATCGAAGCCAAGCCCGTAGTGGCCAATGTTTTGCTCCGAATAGACCGCTTTGGCCATCGAACGCAATGCAACTTCGTTGATCACATTCTCCACTTCGGTACCCCGGACCTGCTCGAGTAGCTTCTGGAGATCTTTCGAGGGAACACCGGCGTCAATCCGCAGCTTGTAACCAAATTGCTCGATAAACGCCGCAAGCTCGCGGATCCGGTCCGGATCGGGAGAATCATGAATTCGATAGAGGAACGGTCTGCGATGATCCTCTTTTTTCGCCATCCCGATGTGCTGAGCCACGACCTGATTCGCCAGCAGCATAAACTCCTCCACGAGCCGGTGACTCCTCAGCCTGGGCTTCTTGCGAATCTCTGTCGGATTTCCCTCATCATCAAAGTGGAACTTCGCCTCGGCTGTCTCGAAGTCTATGCTCCCCTCTTTGAGCCGCTTCTTCGTCAGAACAGCGCTCATGGTCTGCATCGCGTGCAGCATCCGCAGAGTCTCACCATCAGCGTGTTGGTCCGAAGCCCGGTCTATTGATTCGTCAAGGAGGCTCTCGACCTCTTCATAGGAAAACCTTCGTTTGCTGCGAATCACGGTTTCTTTGATCTCATAGTCCTTCACTGTGCCTTTTGGCGTCACAGTCATCAACACGGAAAACGTCAACCGGTCCTCGTCCGGACGTAGACTGCAGAGAATGTTGGAGAGCCTCTCAGGAATCATGGGGACGACCATGTTTGGAAAGTACACGCTCGTCCCTCGCTTCAACGCCTCACGATCGATCTCGCCCCCTTCCTTGACATACGACGAGACATCCGCAATGTGAACACCCAGCCGATAGTCACCGCCACGGAGCTCGGTCAACGAAACGGCGTCATCGAAATCCTTCGCGTCCTCCGGATCGATGGTGAAACAAAGTTCATCGCGCAAGTCGAGCCGCCGGGAGAGTTCGGAAGCCGGAATCGAGGCCGGCAGGAGTTCTGCCTCGCTCATCACTTCCGCTGGAAAGTGCAGGGGAAGCTTGAACTCACGGATGACCGACTTCAACTCCGCCGAGACCTCTCCGGCCTTTCCCAGGACTTCAACAATACGCCCCTCAGGATTGAGATGACCGACTCCCCACGACTCAATTTGTACAACCACCTTCTCGCCCGGTGTAGCCTTGTTGAGATGATCTTTGTCGACAAATATATCGCGTGCGATTTTCCGGTCATCGGGGATAACGATATAGAAATTGCGGCTGCGCTCAAGTGTGCCCACAAGATCGACTCTCCCCCGCTTAACGATCTGGACGACTTCTCCTTCCCGTGGTTGTCCCTTCTCGGTTCGCACCGATGATTGAGCGAACAGAGAGACTTCAACCGTATCGCCATGCACCGCCATCCCCCTGTAGCGCGGAGGTATCGAGACAGCGTCATCACTCCCCTCGGGAACAACCGTCCCGAACCCCTGTTTTGTCATCTTGAAGAGTCCCACAACGGTCTGGGGAATTTCAAGATGACCATACAATCCGCCCTTGATCCGCTTCACCTTATTTGTGTTTACTAGAAGGCTCAGGGCGTCTTTGAATTTCTGATAGTCCTGCTGCGTCTTGAAACTGAGACGGCGGGCGAGTTCCTTGGATTTGAAGGACTGATTCGGATACCGTGACAGGAACGCCAGTATGTTATTCGCGACGGTTTCGATAGGATTTGCCTCCGGTGCCTTTGTTTAGACGCTTCGAAGTTTGAAAAGGTTGAACCTACACACACTACATCTTACGTAATGGAAGTGCTTTCCTTAGTGTCTTAGGGACTTTGTGGCAATCACGCTGAGCAACTACACAATTTGAAGCAATGACCACACTGATTGGCGACAGTAAATCAAAAGATGATTCTGTAGAGCAGTCTCAGGCCTTTTGACTCTCGCCGCTGATCAACGGATTCAACGCCCTGGACCGTGCGCTCGGCTTCCAGAAGGAGATTCCGCCATTTTTCTGAACCAACAATTGCGCTCATTGGAAGCTGGATGCTGACGTTTGTGTTGTTCAGATCGCTCAGGACCCGACCGCCGAGCCGGAAGACAGCATCTCCTACTTCGCCAGTGAGACGAACGTCGGCCGATTCCTGAAAGCTCCCTCCGCCGTAGTACAAAACGTCGACTGACCGGACGATGCCGAATTCCTTTCGCAGAAGATCGGTCAGCGGTCCGGAGAGAATGGACGAAGCGACTCCGCCAAGCACGCTGGAACCTGCCAGGGAGAGTTTATCCTGTTGAGTGAGTTCGTCCCGGAACGATCCGGTGACGAGAAAAGCGATCGCGTCCCCATCCATATCCGGTCGTTCTTTAAGAAGATTGCCGAGTTGGTCATACTCCGCGAGCCCCAGTTTGACTTTGGGCTGATCCCTTGTCCCCGTAATGAAGACTTTGACGACTACTTTCACACCCCCACCGGAAAGACGCGCCACTCCGCTCGTATCACGGTGGACGCCTTCATAGCTTGCGACAACGTCAAGTTCCGGGTTGAGTGGATCACCGGTAAACTTGACTTTTCCAGTCGCGTCCAGCTTCTTGAAATTGTTGTAGTACGACCTGCTTCCGAGCCCGAGCTCCCCCGTCAGGCGCACCTGATCGCCATCTCTGGTGAACGCCGTCCTGCCATTGAGCTCAGCCAGCAACTGCTCGTTCGTGAAGTCGCTGAACACAAACCTCAGTTGAGTCACCCCCTGGGTCTCAATTGCCAGGTTGTAGACAGTATTATCGAGGAACGACCTTGAGGAAGGGGCCACAACCCCCTGCGCTGCGGCAAGAGGTTTGGCTGACCGAGATGGCGCGATTGCACCCTTCGGTCCGGTCCCTTTTTGTCCTTCTTGGGCACCGGTGGATTTGATCACGACCGTTGTATCATCGATGACCCTGACATCGATTCTGCTGTTTGGCAGATCTTGAGTTTGTCTTGTCGGAGGCAAAGTGAGGTTCGCGTACTTCACAGATACATCGCCGCTGACATATGATCGTGAAGGACTTCCCTTCCAGGTGATCCCAAGAGGGCCCGTGCCCGCGAAGAGGTCTCCATAGAGTCCCTGATTCGCGCGTCTCGCGCTCTCTTTCATCACCAGCAACTGTCCATGAGGTGCGAGATCGAAATCTTTGATCTTAAGCCCTTCGAGCGAGAAGCTTCCCGAGAGATTTATTTTCCCATCCGGCCGATCTTCGGGGATGTTGCGCACCGTTACATCCTCGAACACGATGTTCCTCCCGTTCGGTACCAATTTTCCATCGACGAGGTAATAGATTCCGAGTGGATTGAAGAGAAACCGGGCATTCTGGAGAACCACCGAGCCTTCATACGAAGGAGATTCAATTGTTCCCCGCAGCTTCATGGTGCAGATCATGAGACCGCTCAGATTGCTCAGTTCGGGGATGAACGGGTCAAGGAATTTGAGACGAAAGTTGCTGGACTGAACATCAAGGTTCATTTCGCCTTCAAGCTTCCGGTCGGCTCCTCTGCTCAGCGAGAGATCGTACGGGACTGTTCCATTCACGAGCAGCTCAGGAGGTGCCGATGCACTGTCGGGACGACCATGAAGTTGAGCAAAAATATTCAGCAGGCGGTTGGTGTACGAAGAGCGGATCTGCACCGTGCCATAGGTTTCCTCCTCATATCGAACCCCTGTCGCATTCACATCGAGGGAGAAGCGGGGCGCTTCAAAACTGCCGTCGAATGTGGCTTGTGCACTCGCGATTCCGCTCACCACTGGCAGCGATTCGACGGAGGCGGTTCGCCGAACCACCTTCGGGATATTGTTCAGAAGCACGTTGTGAGCCGTAACTGCCACACTCGAAGTCCCCGTGGGATTGAAGTACCCCGAGGCGCTTATTTCCTCAGCTTCGCGACGCATCAACATATTCGAAACCTGAAGACCGTCTCGGCCGACCTTCAATCCAACGATCCCGGAGTTTTGGAAGACATGGGAATTGAAGTCCGCCTGGAGCATGTCAAGGTTCAATGAAAACAGCCGATTGGCATATGTTCCTGAACCACGTGCCTTCACGGTCGCGACCGAATCGAGCAGCGCCTCGACATCAAAGGAGCTCGAATCACCGCGCATCTTCAGATCAACTGCAAGATTCGAAGTCTGAAGACCAGCAATGTCAAATCGCTTTGCGCGAGCCCCAATCGACAACCCCATCGATTGAAGCAGCCGTGTCGGCGTGAGTCCGTCCGCATTGAACGAAAGCCTGCCCCCTACCATTGCAAAGCTGATGCTCTTATCCGCATAACGGAGCACTTGAACGTTCGCCGTTGCATCACATCGAGTTCCTCCCTCCCCCGCCAGGACATGACCGCTGGCGGTGAAGCTTCCTTCAAGTTCCCTTCCGAGCACGACGCCGATGGGATAGCTATCGTTGACATTCAATGTGAACGTGTAACTGGTGGAATCATGACTTGATCCAACACTGGAATGAAATTCTCTCGCGACCTGCTGGTTTGATGTTTCTTTGCGAAGAGAATCCAGCGAAACGATGCGATAGCGAATCGCATCATCCACAAGCGCGACCCCTCGCGCAAGAGCCGTGGCTACGGTCGAAGGTGTAAACCGCCCCTGTACATCGAGATCGAAGACGCCGGAGTTGACAGTCAGTGTCTGAGGTTCAGCCCCAAGCGTATTGATTCGGATGGCGGCTGGTCCACCTGCAAACTGCACTGTATCGAAGGAGGAACGGAAGAAAGTCAGATCGAAGTTCCCCGCAAGTGCATCGAGTGTTTTGAAATCCCCTCGTGCCTGAAGATCAAATGAAATGTCGCTGTTGTGTTGATCCTTTTTCGTCAGATCGGCCAGGTTCAGTGAGTTGATGCGGCCCGAGATGTCGAAATGTACGACGTCCTGCGGCCGGACTTGAAGCGTTCCTCCAAGATCAACTCTGGATGAACCGATATGCAAAGAGATACGTGGACGAATGATGCGGTCGGCAATATCCACGACAGCCACGGAGCGACTAACCGGGAGCCCATGGAATTCCGACGAATCAATCTCTGCACGCGCAACGCACGTCATTTCGGCCAGTCTGGACCCTCTCCCCTGAAGCGAAATCGTTGCCTCCAACCTGCTCGCCAACGAGCTGTCTCCAACCAGGAGACCAAGATTGAACCGGGAAGTCTTGACCGTGCCATCATACGACAAAAGAGTTTCCCGAAAATCGACGTTACCATCGACGTCAACGCTCCCGACATCCGAACTGCCGGCCAGTCGGACGTTGAAAGCGGTGGGTTTCCCTTTGAAGCGAAGATCAAATTCAACGAGGCCGAGGGGCGACAGATCGGGTATTCTGAGAGACGGCATCAGGTGACGGATATCGACAGGGTCAACTTTGTTCTTAGTACAGGCCAGGTCAAGCTCGAGATCCCTGGGATTGTGCAGGTTGGCCAGCGTGCCGGCAACCCTGAGAGCGGTGGCACCGGCGCGGAGCGTCACATTTCGCACATCCATCAAACCGAATCGCCCCTCGACTTCGATCTGGCAGGCGATTTCCCGCTCAAGGAACCTGACCGAGCTCCCGATAAATTGCTTCAACTCAGAAAACTCCAACCGCTCAACATCCAGACGGGCGGAGATCGGGACGAATCGGAGCTGAGCGAGATCCGTCACCTTCGTGATGTCAATGCTGTCAAGCCGTGCGTCGAGACGGAGGTGTGATCGTTCTGTTACCAGGTCTAGTTTTCGAACAGATACGGTCGTCGGAGCGAGCAGGAAATCACCCGCAAATTCCTTGATATGCAACTGAGGTCGAAGCAGACTGCACGCGAAGGAGCGGAGGGTAAGCCCTGTCTGCCGTGAACGGACGGTCAGGCCGGCGTCAAGATAGAGTGAATCAAGCTGCAGGTTTGCGTAGTCGATTCTGCCAGGCCAGATTTGGAGCGAACTATCAGCCGCACGCCGTGCCAGGCTGAGCGAATCGACAAGATGCAATTCGCCGTTTACTATTTGTACCTGCTTGAGATTGATCGTCCAGGCAGAAGAGGATGTGTCCGTGGAGGTAGACCGAAGCAACCGCTCGACATTCCAGGAACCTGTCCGGGAGCGCGTGAGACAAATGACAGGGCTATGCAAGGTCAGGCGTGATACTGACAGGCTCTTTGTAAGCAACCCCAGAGGGTCGTACTTCGCCTCAAGCCTTTTCACGGAGAGGACGGATTCGCCATCCCGGCTGAGAACCACATTTTCCGCCTGGAATCCCGTGAAGAGGTTACCTTCAAGCATCCCAAGCGTGAGTTCAGCGTGGATCTCGGACGCGACGGTCTCAATCAGGCGACTGCGTACATATGAGTGAAACAGTTTCGTCTGGGTGAAACCGAGCACCGCAACCGCCAAGAAGAGGACGATGACAGCGAGAGCATATGTTGTTCGGAAGAATCTTCGCACGGAATACCGGCTCGTTCAGTTCGATGCTTGTCGCTGTGGAACACCCCCGGAATTGAAACAGCTCATTGAGACTGCGGGTGCACAATCTGAGTGATTTTCTGAATGATCTTGCTTGTGGAACGATTGGGGAGGAATTCTATGGTGTGAACTGAACCGCCTGCTGCCTCGACAATGTCTTTTCCGACAATATCATTCACAGACCAATCTGCACCCTTCACAAGAATATCTGGCACGAGGGCTTGGATCAGTTCATACGGTGTGTCCTCGTCAAACAAGCAGACATAGTCAACAACAGCGAGGGCAGCAATAACTACAGCTCTGTCTCCCTCCTCGACAACCGGCCGATCAGGACCTTTCAAGCGCTGTACGGAACCGTCAGTGTTGAGTCCGACGATCAGAACATCCCCTTGAGCTTTTGACTTGGTCAGGTAGTCAACGTGACCGCGATGGAGAATGTCGAAGCAACCGTTCGTGAAAACGACCCGCTTCCCCGCCTTCCTGAGCTGCAGACGGATTCGCACAAGGTCATTTCGAGAGAGAATATCGCCCATCATTCATTTCCGGCATTGTTTGAGGCATCCAGCACGGTTTTTCTAAGGACATTGACATCGATCGGTACGATGCCGACCTCTCCGCAGACAATTCCACCGGCGAAATTCGCGAGCATGGAAGCCTCCCGAACTGAAGCACCAGCAGCCAGAGCCATCGTCAAGGTTGAAATCACGGTATCGCCCGCTCCCGACACATCGGCAACTTTCCGAGCCGCAGTCGGCACATGGGTTGCCTGGCCGCTCCCCTCGATCAACGTCATTCCCTTTTCTCCGAGTGTCATGAGTACATTTTCCGCCGCGAGCCGTTCCACCAACGTTCGTCCAGCCCGTTCGACCCCCGCCTGATCATCCAGACGAACCCCCAGGGCTTCTTCCGTCTCCGTTCTATTTGGTTTGAAGACGGTAACGTGCTTGTACTCAAAGAAGTTGTTGAACTTTGGGTCGACGGTGATAATAATCTGATTTCGCTTGGAGAACTCGACAAGCTCCCGAATGAGGGTCTTGACGATGACGCCTTTGTTGTAGTCTTCGATGATGATTGCATCCAGGGAACTGGCGTTGCGATGCAGCACATCCAGAATCTTGGTTTGGATCTCTTCAGCGATATCGCGTTTCACTTCCTTATCCACCCGCACGACGTGCTGATGGTGCGCTATGACCCGGGTCTTGACAGTCGTGGGTCTCGATGAATCGACAAGGACACCTTCACCCGGGAATCCATTCTCCGCAACAATCGACATCAATGCCCTGCCGGCATCATCCTGGCCAACCACGCCTACGAGAAAGGGTGTCCCCCCCAGGGAAGCAATGTTATTAGCGACATTCGCTGCGCCCCCCAGCCTCGTGGACTCAGATTCGACTTCAACCACTGGAACCGGAGCCTCTGGTGAAATTCTGGCCACGGATCCCCAATAATAGCGGTCCAGCATCAGATCGCCGACAACGGCAACCCGTTTCCCAGAGAGGTTTTCAAAAAGGGCCTGGAGACGGGAGTGAGTAAATGTTACCAAAATTGTACCCTCGCTTTGACCTTGGTTTTCTTCGAATATACCCAGAAAACGAAGGACAAGCAAGATACGCTGAATGGCGGGCTGGACAGTATGAATAGAGGACTATGCGCGACGATCCCTCGTTGCGGTCAAATAGCGACAGGAGTCGATTCTTGCATGGGGTAGACTCAGAGAGACTTTCACAGCGAATCTGCGAGATTCCTTTTCCTCATTTGCCTCCGATGGGAGGATTGTCTGTTTGGCGGTCACTCAGCCGGAGGATGTTGGTTGCGCTTTCCCTGAGAATGTGAACGGTCGAATGATCACCGATGAAAACCGAATTCCGCCCCTGCGGTTCATGCGGCGGATCGCACATAAATGGGTCGCCTATTCTCCATATCCCATCAGGATGTTTCGCCGCGGCCTCACCTCCCCATCCCCAGAAGTTGGATCCGGCAATGGGGGAGCCGGACTGCGCAGAGTCGAGGACTGCTTTCAGGATCATTCGGAAATATCGGTCGCGCGCTGTCACGGGAGTTCCCGGACGTATCTCTCCTCCATCCCGGTCCAGGCCAAACTCCTCCATGACGATAGGTTTGTCAAGTTGCCGGGCCAGCGCGAGATGAGCGGCGATGTAATCCAGCGCTTTCGTTTCTGTAACCGGAAGCGTCTCCTCGATGCGCTTCGGGTCGAACCATCCCCAATTCAACGGCCACAGATGAAACGTGAGATAGTCGATGTGTGGTGTCGTGTGCGATTTGAGGAAGAAGGCCGATGATTGAAGCGTCCCGATTGTTCCTTCAGATCCGGATGAAACGAGGTGGTTTGTGTCCAGAGAATGAATGAAGAGAGCGGTCTGGTCGATCCAGTTGTAGAAGTCGGGAAGATTCTTTTCCGAAGAGACCCCCACCCTGCCGGGGCGCGGTTCATTGGCGAGCTGCCAGGCCATGATCGTCGGGTCCTCGGAGTATGTTCTTCCGTTGCAGGAATTTGTTCTCGTGATGATTCTCTGTACATACTCGCGGAACATCTTCTGGGCCGGTGCATTTGCATAGAAGGATGCAGAAAAATCCATGAAGGCTCCCCATCCTTGCGTTGTATCATCCGGATCGATCGGCTTGGCTCCGGTCCAGACATTGTACTGCGTCATTCCTCCGGACCACTCCCAGTAGTTATTGAGATAGAGTACCGCGTGCATCCTGCGTTTTGCCATCTCAGCCAGAAGGAAATCGAGACCTTGCAGGAGATGTTCATCGATTTCTCCGGGCTTCCGTTGAAGGACGGGTCTCACCGAGCGCTTGATGTACCCTTCTTCCGATCCTGCGAGGACTCTCAAATTGACGATGCGGTTCGCCTGCAGTGAATCCAGTTCTCGCAGGAGGCGTGGCCTGTCACCCGTCTCCCCCGATGAGGCAATGTAACACCCGTACCACATGTTGGCGCCGGTGAAGTAGTATGGTTTCCCGTTGAGCATGAGGTGCGTCCCCTTCACGCGCACAAAATCCTCCCGCTCGCGCAGGAACGGGAAGAAGGAACAGGAAGGCACCAGGAATGAAACGAAACAACAGAAGAGGAGAAGTCTGAAGAACATGGTTATTCCTTGTCTTAATGAGCTTCTTCGGACGCGAAATGTAGTGTGTGTGTTTTCAGCCGTCAGTTCTTTTTGTCAGCTTTGCATTTCTTCAAACCGAGTAGTATTATGGGGCACCCCAGCGGGTTCCAACGCCTTGAAAACGCTCCCACTTCTTGAACTCTCCATCGTCACAGCGCTCATTTCCATTGGACTGCTGCTGGCGCATGTTCCGATTCTCCATTCGGCCTGGATGTATACGCTCGTTTTCATCGGAACATCTATTCTTTTCTGTTGGATGTGCTGGGTCATCAACCGGACCGATGTGTCAAGAAACTGGCTGTTCATCGGCATCGGTGTTGCAATGCTGATCCGCCTGAGCTTTGTCACATCCACCCCCATTGGTTCCGACGACATCTACCGGTACATGTGGGATGGCAAGGTGCAGAGTGCGCAGATCAATCCGTATCTGTATGCACCCGACTCGAGCGCATTGAAAGCACAGCACTCAATTCTACTCCCGGCCGCCGTCAATCATCCCGACATGAAGACTCTGTATTTTCCCTTCAGCGAGTGGGTCTTCTATGCGTGCTACCAGTTGAGCGGCGAGGCCGTTTGGGGGTACAAGGTTGTTCTTCTGGCAGCGGAGGGGGCATCATTTCTGAGTCTGTTTCTTCTGCTTGCTCTGTTCCGGATTCCGACGAAATTTGTGCTTCTGTACGCCTTCTGTCCGCTCCCCATTCTGCAGTTTGCACTCGACGGACATCTCGATGCCCTTGGATTTCCATTCCTCCTCTTCGGATTGCTCCTGTACGTCCGACGCCGGACAATCCCGGCCTTGCTTCTGCTCGGCCTTTCAATGTCGGTCAAACCTGTCGCACTCGTGCTGATCCCGATTCTGTTTTTTCTCGAACGATCGTGGAAGCAGCGACTCCTGACGATCGGTATCCCGGCAATCACCGTCTTGGTCCAATTCCTCCCGTACATGGTTTCTACCAATCCGTTCGAGGCGCTTGCGACATTCGCCAGGAACTGGACGTTCAACGGAATCGTCTTTGAGGGTTTATATGTCCTTCTCGCCGATAATCAACAGACGAGGCTCGTGTGCATGGTTCTTCTTTCACTTGCGCTGTTGATGGTATATTTCAGCAAGAAGGACTTCCTCAGGAAAGTATATTTCTCAGTGTTTCTGCTTCTGATATTCTCACCTGTCGTGCATCCGTGGTATGTCGCTTGGCTTGTCCTTCTTCTGCCGTTGACGCGGAGTTGGTCGGGAATTGTCTATGCCGCAACCGCAAGTTTGACCAGTGTAACAATTCTTCACTACAAACTCTACGGTGTCTGGGAACAATCTCCTCTCGTCTTGGTTGTGGAATACCTGCCGGTAATCATCCTATTGGTGCAAGAACTACGAACTGAAGATCCTTCTCCAACGACAGCGTAGAGAGCCGGTCGAAAGACCTCACCGCCGCCGAAAACGTCCTTTTGGCGGTTGCAGATCTTCCGGAATTTCCTTACCTTGGTACCATGAAGTCAATGACAGGCGAGTAGTTCTCCAGAAAGTTTCTTCCCACCGACATAGAAGCTCGCCCGTCATACATTGATTCGTTCTTCGGAAATGTCGTTTTTCATTTGATTTCAATGCCCGGATGTACGCCTGCGTCTTGAGAATCAGACTTCGGCGTACAATTCAAGGGTGCTTTGAGATATCCTATTTGCCCGGATGGCGGAATTGGCAGACGCGCTAGCTTCAGGAGCTAGTATCGGTGACGATGTGCAGGTTCAAGTCCTGTTCCGGGCACACTAAACAAAAAATCCTCCCATAAGGAGGATTTTTTGTTTAGCATCGTCATCGTAATTCGAATTCCGTCCTGCCTGCCCCGACGTTCTTTGCCGGGGCCTGCCCTGAGCGATCCCGAGCGAGCGAACGTAGTGAGCGAGTCGAGGGAGAGTCGAAGGGTTCCGGGCAGACGAGGGCCCCATTTTATTGAGTACTGTTTCTGCTTTGTTGCCGCATCCACTTTCGATCCCCCCAATGGCTACAGGGGGAACCGAAATACCACTTGTTGCGTTTTGTGTTGTGAAGGCAGACTAACGCCAAACCTCTCGCCACCGACGTAGTCTCTCGGTCTGCAAGACTAACACACTCACCACAAGGAGGTCACCATGGTCCCTATTCTCACCCTCTGGCTCCCGATCCTGTTGTCCGCAGTCTTCGTTTTCATCGCGAGTTCGATCATTCATATGATGTTCCGATACCATGCGAATGATATGAAGAAACTCCCCGACGAAGACGCAGCCGCGGATGCACTCAGAAAGCTCAATATTCCAGCAGGGCAGTACATCATACCACATGCTGGCTCAATGCAAGCCATGAACTCACCTGAGTACCAGGAGAAGGTCAAGAGAGGTCCGGGAGTAATCCTCACGATCTGGCCGGGGGGAACCCCTTCCATGGCTACGAACTTGACCCAGTGGTTTCTCTATTCCCTGGTGGTGGGCATTTTCGCCGCATACGTGGCCGGCAGGGCGCTGGAATCAGGGGCACATTATCTTGCCGTATTTCGATTCGTCGGTGTCACGGCGTTTGCATGCTATACGATCGCCGGTTGGCAGGAGTCGATTTGGTTCAAGCGTGCCTGGTCGGTGACCCTGAAAAACACGCTTGATGGACTCTTCTATGCATTGATTACGGCTGGGACGTTTGGCTGGTTATGGCCAAGGTAAGGTCGACGGGGGGCGAACACCGATTAACGAATAACGAAGTGAACGCGTAATGAAGAAAGCCCTCGAGCGATTGGGGGCTTTTTTGTTTCCATCTTGGAGAGCGCGTATCATCACGGAAATCGTCAGTCTGGTTCGCTCTCATTAGCTCTTCCCATCTTCTTCAGATACGGCCCATACAGTTTCTCTTTGCATTCGGGACAGATGCCGTGAGTAAACTCTGCTTCCGAATGTTCCTTCAAATATTTCTCAAGCTGGTTCCAGTATCCTTTGTCATCACGAATCTTCTTGCAGTTCGCACAAATCGGGATGAGCCCTCCCAGTATCTTGATCTGCGAAACGGACTGATCCACACGCTGCTTCAGTTCTTTTTCCCTTTGCAGCAACAGCGCCACCCGCCAGCGATAGACAAGGAAAATTGACGCAACGAGAACAATTCCGCAGAGACCATAGAAGGATCCTGTCTGATAGAAATATGGCTTCAGCTCAATCGCAAGAGCAACCCCATCTTTACTCCACACCTCATCGTTGTTTCGGGCCTGGACACGGAATACATAGTTGCCGGGCGGGACATTGGTGTAATACGCAACTCTGCGGGTTCCTGCATTCATCCACTCTCTATCGAACCCATCTAACTTGAACTTGAAGATCATCTTATCGGGCACAACAAAACTCAGCCCTGCATAGTGAATTTCCAGATAGCTATAGCCGGGACCTATGCTCGCTGGTTGCTCGAGGTCGATCGATATATTATCGACCTTGAGAGCCTCGATGGACACTTCAGGAGGAATAGAATTGAGCGGTATGTCAGAGGGGTTGATGATTGCCACCCCGTTGGTTGTGGGGAACCACATCCGTCCATCTTTGGTTCTGATTCCTGCCGGCTGTGAGTTCCCATTACATTCACTGCTTTTCATGCCGTCAGCGGTCCCGTAGCTGATGGATACCACCCCTGCGATCTTCTTGTCAGCAACGTCGTTCAGCTCATTGCGTGCAACGCGGAAGATTCCCCTGTTGGAGCTCATCCAGAAATTCTGATGATCATCCTCGAGAATCTGATATACAACATCGTCAAACAATCCATCCTTCGTCGTAAATCTTGTTACCTTCTCGTCTTTCAATCGGAACAAGCCGTCGCCGTAGGTACCAATCCACACGGTGTGGTCTGTATCTTCGTAGATCGCGAACAAATCGTTCGGCAGGCCCACCTCTGCTTTGTAGAATGTTGCTTTCTTGTCTCTCCATCGTATAAGCCCTGCATCTGTCCCAATCCACATCGTTCTGTTTTTCCCACGAACTATGACCCGGATGCCAACCCGCGGTATCCCCTCGTGTTCCATATTCTCGAAATTGCCGTTTCTGAGGCGGTCGATTCCCTGTGCAGAATAGCCAATCCAAATATTCCCATCGAAATCTTCTGTGACCACACGGGCATAATTGTGCGACAGGCCGTCGCTCATTGAGTAATTCTTGAAGTGTTTTCCATCGAAGCGAGAGAGCCCATCCCTGGTTCCCAACCAGAGGATATCATGCTTGTCGAGATATACCGATCGGATCTGATCGTGCGGCAATCCGTCTTTCGTGGTGTAACTCCTGACCGCGCCTGCATTCCAACGGGAGAGGCCCGACTCTGTTCCAATCCAGATTGTACCATCCCGTCCTTCTGTCATTGCACGCACGAGCGGACCGGCAAGCCCTTCATTTGTTGAGTAGGTCTCAAACTTACCTCGCCATATCTCATCGACGCCGTTGTAGAATGTCCCTGCCCAGATATTGCCTTCACGATCTACACAGAGGGCCAGAATATAGTCAGCGGAGAGTCCTTCCCGCGTAGTAATCACCTCAAACTTCCCGCCTGCATATCGAAAAAGTCCGCTCTTTTCCGTGCCAACCCACAGCTGGCCATCCTTGTCTTCACACAAGGATCGAATAATCTGATCGGCCAGCACACCGATCTTGTTGAATTTCCTGGGCAGACCGGGTTTCGCGAAATAGAGTCCTTCGAGTGTTCCCACCCACAATGTCCGGTCCTTGCCAAGACAGAGAGAGCTGATATCGGCGTTGTCCGGAATTCCGTTCCCTGCAATGTCCCTGATCTGTCCACCGCTCAGAAGCCTCAGGCCCAGCCCCGTCCCAATCCACAGCTCCCCTCCCTGGTCTTCGCAAATTGTATTGACGGAGAGAATAGGACTATTGCCGGGCACTTCGAACTTTGACAGGACACCCTTCACCACTCGTAGTATGCCAGTCCGCGTTCCAACCAGGCAATTTCCTTTTCTGTCAATGAAGAGGGTGTTTCCGATGAATGGCGTAACGCCGCTGTCCATTCGGACCACCTCGAATTTTCCGCGACGATATTTCAGAATTCCCCGAATAGTACTGATCCACAATGTCGAATCTTTGTCTTCGATCAATGCTGTGACTTGACTATGCGGGAATACCGGGGTGTTTTTCTTGTCGAAAGTCTCAAAGCGTGCCCCATCGAAGCGGATGAGTCCCTCCTGCGATGCAAGCCAAATGTATCCCTGGGCTGATTGATAGACTGCGATGATCTTGTCGTTCGGCAGCCCATCCTTCATCGACCAGCTTCGGATATTATATTGAGTGATCGGTGTGATTGGATGCTTTTGCGCGAGCAACACGTCACTCAGTAACAAAGGAGAGACAAAGAGCGCAAGAATTGCAGCGCGACAAAGGAAGAGATGGGATCGATGCAGGATATGTAAATCCATAGGTTTGACCGCGAGAATACCTCTTACCTCCCTGACATGCATGTGATTATAATAGAAAAAGGATGGAACGAAATCAATCCGCAACTTGGGAATTCGACCCACTCACTTTCAGAAGGACGTGCTTTTCACATAGGCTCAGTCCATGCGGGGCAAAACCTCCAAGGAATGCGTCTCGGATTCCAGTTCTTGGCTTGGAATCAGCTGCTATCCCCGGAATTCCAGTCGGGCCAGCTTTCTGGAGATCCTCAAGACAAGAAGCCGTTCCATCAATAGCGTGAGCAACGCCATTGCCACCACCGAAACGACGTAGACCACTGTATTCTGGTAGACAAAAAACGAAAAGCCGAGAAGGAGGCCAATCAGCAAGACCGGTCCCAGAATCATTACAGTGCCCAGCAGCGTTACGCGTTCACCCAACTGGCGGGGGACTGAGAAGGGCATCTGGGGATTGACGAGCAGATAGACTTGAAGGAACGCATAGCTGAAGAGAAGCAAAACAAGCATGTGCATGAGCACGTGAACGATGTTCCGGAAATAGTACAAGAACACCAATCCCAATATGCAGAGATAGGGAACGACGAAAAACCAGAACAGGATGTTCTTGACCGCAATGACGAGCCGGGCTTTCTCCGCCGGTGCGACAAAGAATATCCACGACGCAAGATATGATTCGGAGCGGGTGACAGCCTCTTTGATCGTCATCGGGAACAAGATAATGACAATATAGAGGAGTGACGAGCTGCCGAGCGACTTCCAATCGGGATTGAACGGATCGAAGAGCGTTCCACCGCCGCGCAACCCCATCAGGATGTAGAGGATGGTCAACGGGATGATTGCGAGAATACCAAGCCTGAAGCGAGTGTCGTGCTTGAACTGGCTCCTGATGAGCGCCGCTATCGCACGATCCTCATCCCTCTTAAACAATAGTCTGACCTTCCGGGATGCTGCATGCTCACGGCGATTCTTCTCTTCCGGAACCGTGCTCGCTTCGGCCAGACTCTCAGCATACGTCAATGAGATCTTCGAAAGCGCAAAAGGTATCACACCCACAAAGAAGAAGATCCCAACGATTGCCAGGAAAACGGGGACCGCCTCAATCCTTCCTCCTGCAAGATCGAAGAACGAACTGTACCAGCTCATCGGCAGAACGTACACCCACCACGGCTTGATCGCTGGCAAATCCGCGCCAACGCTTTCGATGAAGGATGGAAGCAGCGAGTAGCTCCCGTACACGAAGAAGGACATTGCGAGCTGGATATACGAGAGAACGTTTTTGAGTTTCCGGAAATGTACATATCGCAGGATCGTTGCATACACAAGAATCATGGACATTGCTACCCCGATGCCGACCATGACGAGACCTGCGAGAGCAGCGAGCATTTGGCGCGGATCGATGGAGAAGGCGCCTCCTTGTACTCCGTGGGCAATTCCATATACCACAACCGACGGCAATCCCAGCGCCAGGGTATAGACAAGAACATACAACAGGGTGAACGCTACCTTGGCGGCAAAGTATGTCCTGGATGATACCGGTTGAACGCTGAAGATATGATAATCCTCGGGGGCGACGACGATGGTGCCAAACTCGACGAGCATCAGAGAACCGACCATGAATCCCACGACGGTGAAGAGAATGAGCGAGGACCAGAAGGTGTCGTGTATTTTGAAAACGAAGCTCGTCATCACCAATCCCATCACCAAATACATGAACGCGGAAAGAATGAGCGAGTAGTTCATGTCTTTTCCCCGCCCCGAGGACGAGTCAAAACGGAGAGAAGACTGGCGGTTTGCCAGACGAATTGCCGTCCGGGTGAGCGCCTTCCACTGAAGGAAGTCAAGGCCGTTTGCTGTGAACATACTTTCCAGCATTATGAACCCAGGGCCTCCAGGAAATCCTGCGCGGAGTCACGTGCATCCCGCACGCCGGTTAATTTTGCGAACGACTCCTCAAGCGTGCGTTGACCCGTCGATTCCGCAATTTCGCCAGCCGTCCCTTGTGCGATGATCAATCCGTTATCGATAATGGCAATCCGCGTGCAGATCCTCTCGACGACTTCAAGAACGTGTGAGGTGAAGAATATCGTCTTTCCCTGGTCGGAGAATTTCTTCAGAAGTTCTTTGAAAACAAGAGCGGCGTTTGCATCGAGACCGTTGAGCGGTTCGTCAAGGAAGAGAACGGGGGGGTTGGCAATAAGCGCCGCAGAGATCAGGATTTTCTGCTTCATTCCTTTCGAATACTGTTGAAGCCTTGATCCGCGCTCATCCCACAATCCAAAGAGATGCAGGAATTCCTCCAATCGTTTGCCCGCTACGTGCCGGTCCAAATGATGCAGGTCGGCAATGAGTTGAAGGTACTCCCACCCGGTCAGGCTCTCAAAGAGCGCCCCGGATTCGGGAACGTATCCGATTCGCTTTTTTACCTCCACCGGTTCCTTGAGTATGTCGAATCCTGCCACAAGAGCGCTTCCTGATGTGGGAAAGATCATTCCGGTGAGCATTTTCACCGTCGTTGACTTGCCGGCACCGTTGGGTCCCAGAAAGCCGAAAATCTCTCCCTCGCGCACGACAAGACTCAGATCGCGCACCGCCACTTTCGCGTCGTAGTGTTTCGATAGGTGGTGAGTTTCAATCATCCGAATGTTCCTCAATCTGGAAGGCTGGCAGTTGACCGATGTGTTGCGGAGAGGCGGAAGATACCCGAGTTGAATTCAGGACCACGTTTGTCGCTTCTAAATCTGAAGGTCTATGAAGGCTTTTGGGAACTTGCGGAATCCGATGAACCATTTTTCTTGAGGAAGACTTCGAACATCGGCTCAAGATCGGTGAGACCGCTCTCAATGAAGTATGTGATGCCATCACCAAAGGAATGGAGAATGACCACTGCATTGATGTTCGCATCCTTCTGGGTCGCCTGGTGCAGGCGATCCGCCATTCCCTTGTTGACGATGTTCACTTCTTTGTAGATCTCCTGGAGACCCTTCAAATCCCAGTCAGGTTGCTGGCCCTGACGCATTAAGAGGACCTGAGCTGTCAGGTACGAAGAGATGGAACGAAAAAACGTCTCGAGAGAGTTCGCAAACGGAAGATGGAATCTTGTCATCGGACGCAGCTTGGACATCACCGGGCAGTTGCTGGTGGACATATAGATCCCGATGATCCCGCTGAGTCCCTTTTGTAGCGTGGTTTTCTTGAAATACGTTCGCAAGGATGTTTCGACGGTCACCTCCGCAGCCTCATAGGAAACGGCATCGGAAAACGCGTCCACGAGCCCGGCGAGGCTGACTGCAACCGGACAATGCTCGGCGCTATCCGGCAAAGGACAATTCTCACACTGTGAATACTTGAGCTTTGTCCACTCCGGCTTCGGATTCAGGTCCTCACGGACCAATTCCAGCGTGGATTCGTCCAGTACAACTTCAAACTTCTTCTCTGTTCCGTCCTGGAACTTGAAGTTGTAGAGATAGCGGATTACCGGTTTTTTTTCGGTCGATGACATAAGTGAATCGATTTAGACACAGCCCGACGTCGTTGCCCAGCCCATCAATGTGCTGATCCTTTTCGAATCTCCCTCAGTTTTTCCGTGAGTTGGGTGGGACTGATGTCCTCGCTGCCTGGCGTCCCCACGTCCGTCGCACGCCTTGAGATTTCAGCAACGAGCTCGAGCTTCTCCTCCAGTTTGGCGGCAATCTCCCGAGCACCCTTCAGAATTTTCTTCCGTTCTTTCTCAGCATCCCCTGCGAGTTTTGAAGCCTGATCCAACATTGTCTGAATTTCTTTCAGCGGCCCCATAAGCTCTTCAGAGAGGAATCCCAGATACTCCTGGTGCACTTCCTGCAGGGCGAGTTCAGTGGACCGGGACCGCACCAGCGAACGCAGCCGCGTCACCAGTTCAGTCGTATCGACCGGTTTGACGAGATAATCCTTCGCACCGATTTTCAGGCATTCAATGGCCGTGCTGAAATCGGCGAACCCCGTCAACATGATTGCTTCCGTCTGCGGGTATGTCTGGCGAATGATCGTCAACGCCTCTATGCCGCTCATCCTCGGCATGTTTATGTCGAGCAGCACGACATCGGCGGGCTTCGCCTTGAGTTTCTCAAGCGCCTCCTCTCCGTCGACGGCAGTGTCGACGTCGAAACCGGCGGACTTCAATTTGAACTTCAGCGACAGGCGGAGACTTTCCTCGTCGTCAACAACCAGAATTCGTTCGTTCATAGGATCCTCTGGAAATGGATGATATTCATCATTCTGCCACTGGCAACGTAAAGCTGAACGTGGTCCGTTTGCCGGGCTCACTCTCCGCTGTTACGCTCCCTCCCTGGGCCTCAACAATTCGTTTGCAAATGACCAGGCCGAGTCCGGTCCCTTTTTGTTTCGTTATTCTTGCCGACGATACCTGTTTGTACCTCTCGAACAGCGATGACAACTCCTCGGAAGGGATCCCCACTCCGTTGTCCACGATACTGATGCGGATGTACTGTTTCGCCTTTGGCCCGCTGGCCGTTATCACTTCCGCGGTGTGCGGTTTCGCTTCGAGCGTGATGGTGCCTCCGCTCTTGGTAAACTTGAGGGCGTTACTCAGAAGATTCATGACAACCTGCTCGGTTTTCGCCGGGTCAACAAAGACGTCAGGCAGATCTCCCTGTATCATTTTGACAAGCTTTACGTTCCTCTGCCTGAACTGGATGTCCATCTGGTCGAGCACCGGGTCGACAAATCTGGCGATGGGAACAGCAGTTCCCTCAAACGGTATCGTCCCGGCCTCGTACTTGGAGAGATCAAGAAAATCGCTGATCAGTTCGAGCAGTTTCTTTGCAGATGTATGCGCTGCGTTCAAGAGTTCAAAATGATCGTCGTTCAGGATTGTTCCTTTGCCATTGTCCTGGAGCAGCTCAATGACGCTCTTGACGCCGATCAGAGGGCTGCGGAGGTCGTGCACGAGCATTGCCATGAAATCCGCTTTGGTTCGCTCGAGTTCTGCTTCTGCCCGTTTCAAATCGATCAGCATTTTAGTCCGAACCAGCAGTTCATCCGTATCGATCGGTTTCGTCAGGTACTGTTCCGCACCGAGAGCCAGACCCGTCGCTATGCTATCCACGTCCTTCCGTTGTGCTGTCAGAAAGACAACGGGGATTTTCGCCGTCGCCGGGTTCGCCCGCAGACGCTTAAGGGTCTCAAACCCGTCCATCTCAGGCATCTGGATATCGAGCAAAATGAGATCCGGCTGCCGTTCCGCCGCAAGGGCGAGGCACTCCTTGCCACTTGTCGCCCGTAGCATCCGGACAGGTTTGCGCTTGAGGGCAAACTCAAGCAGGTCGAGATTGTCTTCTGTATCGTCAACAACAAGGAGGAGGGGTTCATGTTCTTGCATAAGTACCTCGTTACGCCTTCGGTGGAGGGGCCACGGTGAGAATTCTTCTGATAGCGTTCGAAATCGCAGCCGTCGTGAACGTATCCTTCAGGAGATAGTCGACAACGTAGGGATCAAGTTCCTTATGGTCTTCAGGCGTCAGCGATTTTCCCGTCAACACGACAATCGGAATTTTCTTCCACTCTTCCTTGCGTTGCAGTTCGCGCACAACAGCAAATCCGTCCATGCCGGGCATGACCAGGTCGAGAAGAATCAGCGACGGTATCGAGTCCTGGAGGATTTTGAACGCTTCATCGCCCCGCGTGGCAATCTTGACTTCCAAGCCGTCCCTCTTCAGGAGGTCTTTGCACGCAAGCGCAAAGTCCAGATTGTCATCTACCAGCATGATGAACTGGTCACCCGACTGGTAGTGCTTTCGGATCAATGACAGCAGCCGTTTCGGGTCCGTCGGTTTTGTCATGACGTCCACTGCTCCAAGTGACATTGCCAGCGGTTTGTTGTCGACAATGGAGTGGATCAGTACGGGAATATCCTTGGTTTGGGGATTCTGTTTCAACTCGCGCAGCACTTGCCATCCATCTTTCTGCGGCATCATGATGTCCAGCGTAATGAGTGCTGGTTTCATCTTCACAGCCATCTCCAACCCTTCATCACCGGAGAGTGCACCGACGATGGAATAGCCTTCCGGTACAAGATACTTGCGCAAGATCTCGATGACATCCGGGTCATCATCAATACTCAGGATCTGTACCTGTTCTCCGGTTGCCGACGGCTGGGGCAGCGAGGAAACCAGCGAGGGCTTCCGTTGCACAGGCTCCGGGCGCTTTGCAGGCACCCCTGCTTGTTGCGATTCTATCAGTGCCTGAGGGACCTTTGCAGGAATGGTCATCGTGAATGTCGAGCCCTTCCCCAACTCGCTCTTCACAGTCAGATCGCCACCGAGCATGCGCGCAAGCTTGCGGGCAATCGGCAATCCCAAACCAGTCCCCTTGTATTTCCGCGTGTTGCTGGTATCAACCTGTTGAAACTCCTCAAAGACTCTACCGTAGTCTTTCTCTCCTATCCCAATGCCGCTATCCTTCACCGCAAACGATACCATACCGTCTTCCTGGTAAGTAACCTTGATCGAGATTCCCCCCTCCTCAGTGAACTTCGATGCGTTGCTGAGGAGGTTCACCATGATCTGGCGCACTTTGACGATATCGGTTGTCAGCGACGGCAGGTTCGGCTGAAGGTCCTGCGTCAATGTCAGCCGCTTGGATTGAATGAGCGGCTCGACAATGAGTATGCAGTTCGAAAGAATGGCTGAGACGTCCTCGGTTTCAACACTCAACGTCATCCTCCCCGATTCGAGCTTGGAAAGATCAAGGATGTCATTGATGAGTTGCAGGAGATGCCGCCCGTTCTTCAGCACTTTTTCAAGCGCCATCCGCTGATCGTCTGTAAGAGGATCACCGCTGGGACCAAGCAACACCGAACTGAACCCGATGATAGAATTGAGCGGGGTTCGAAGCTCGTGGGACATGCTCGAGAGGAAGTCGGATTTTACCTTGTACGCTTTCTCGATTTCCTCGTTCTTGGAGCTCAATGTTTCATTGCTCTTGGCGATTTCGATAGAGAGGTTCCGGGTTTCCTCGAAGTTCATTGCGTTCGTCAGTGCAACGCCAAGCTGAGGAACCGAATTGTTGACGATTTCTTTTTCCAGTTCGCCGAACCTCTTTGTGGCACCCAGGACGAGAACACCAAGGATTTCGTCCCGGAAGACCACCGGCACGGCAATAATGTACGATGGAACAAGTTCCCCCAACCCTGTTTCCACGATGAAACCCGAAGAGACCGAAATGCCCTCGACCTCAATCTCCTTGGCCTCGGACGCACACTCACCGGGGACTCCTTCGCCAAACGCAATCCTCTTCTGAATTGCGCCCCCTGCCTTCAAAGCGTACCCGCTGACGAGTTCCAGTGCACGCTCTCCGCGGACGACAAGATACAGCGCACCCAGCACCGCGTGTGTATGTTTGCACAGAATCTCAAGCCCCTTTCGCTCCACGTCTTCCATGGAGGCCGAGGAGTTCAGCGTTGTGACCAGCTCAGAATAGGCGTTGAGACGATTGTAGTTGTTCCCAAGCATCGTCGACATCTTGTTGAAGTCTGTGGCCAGCTCACCCAGTTCGTCCGATCGCTGCAAATCGATCGGCTCGAACTTGCCCGCCATAATGCTTCGCGTTCCCTCTTTCAGAAGCCGGACGGGGTGTGTGATTGAGCGCGTGAGCACAAAGCCCATAGCGATCGAGAAAATCGCCAAAAGCAGATTGACGGTGCTCACGAAACTGCTCAACTGCGAGCTCAGTTTTGTTGCCATGGCAATATTACGCAGCTGGCTTGGCATCCGTCTCTGGTACATTGCTGCCAGGATATCCCGCGCCGAGCTGAGGGTCCGCACTCTGGCGTCATCGAGAACGACCTGCTGCAAACGACTCTCAAAATCCTTCGTCTGTCCCTTGACAGACCGTTCATCCCCGAAACCGACCAGCTTGTCGCCGACCTCTTGTTTCCATTGCGTGCAGTAGTCTTTGACCATCTTAATGCTTGCTCGCGAAGCACTATCAGGGTACTGCTCATCCATCGACACGAACAGGCCGCCCAAATCCGTCCAATTCTGAGAATAATTCTGCCGCCCATCCTTGGATCCCACGAGCGCGTACCGATACGCTGACGTAGGTATCTCATTGAGTTCCGCGCGAACAAGTTCCAGCGTACCAAGTGCACGCGTATCAGTAGAAGCCACAGTGAATCCCGCGTCAATCTGCGATAACAGGTTAAGAGTCAAGATGGTCATTGCGGTGAGGATCACCAGCAACAACCCGAAATTCGCCAGCACCCTCCAATAGAGTCTAGATTTTAGCATGCCTTTTCCCTGATGTCAGATGAGTTCAATTCTTTTGCAGGCCCACTGCGCCACCGTGGCACATACATTACAGATACTTCTTAATAAGAGCCAGAAGCTCTTCCGGATCCATCGGTTTGGTATAATAGTCAGAGCATCCCATCTCACGGGCTCGCTGCTTGTCCTCGGGTTTCGCCTGCGCCGTGAATGCAATCACAGGAACATCCTTGGTGCGTTCGTCCGCCTTTAACAGGGGAACGGCATGCCATCCGTCCATCACCGGCATTTGCATGTCCATCAGGATGAGATGTGGGGGATTGGCGAATGCCTTGTCGATTGCCTCCTGCCCGTTCTCTGCTATCACGAGACTAACGTCCATTCGGCTGCGGGCAATGACAAAGCTCACGAGATCCCTGTTGTCTTCATCATCTTCGACGAGTAGTACAACTTTGCTCATGCTTGCTCTCCTCTAAATGTCTGGGAACGATCTAAAAAACCTGGCAGCATTCTCTTATTTGAGCGACGAGATATACTCTCTGAACCATGACAGCTTCTCATTCATCAGATTCGTCAATTCTTCATATTCGATCGGCTGTTTGATAACCCCTTCGTTCGGCCTGAGCTCAGAAGACTTGAGTTGAGCCACCTCGGCAGCATCGCCGATCAGGACAAAGGGTATATAGTTGAACTTGGAATTCGCCCGCAGGACGTGAAGGAACCTGATGCCGCTCAGGCCGCCCGGGAAATCGGCGTCACAGAGAATGATGTTCGGATTCACCTTCTCGATTTTCTCGAGAGCGTTTTCCGGTGTGATCGCCTGCACGACGGCAAATCCGGATGACTTCAGGCGTGGCGTGATATCTTCCTTTGTTCCGATCAATTTCGAAACCAGGAGCAGCGTCCCCTTGTACTGATCAGCCACGAGGTCGAGCAGGAACTTGGACTCATTCTCAAGGTACTCGGCGACACTCACCTGATAGACCTTCCGCAGCCACTCCAGGGTGGAGGAGGAGCTCCGGAGGAGTTTCTTCTTGGCGACGACCTCTTTCACAGCCTTGCTGTACATATCGAGCTTGACTTCACGAATGAGTGACAGCTCAACATCAGGCGGGATCGAGAGGGAAACTGCGCGCTGGTGTAGCTCCTGGGCAGCGTTGTCATCCGGCGCTCCGTTGAGCCACGCCTCTTCGAGAGCTCCCCTCAATTGCTTCGCCGGGCTTTGAAGGTTCAGCCTGCTGATTTCCTGTCGGGCACTTTTTTCCTGCTCGAGGGCTCGTGTCAGCTCTTCAACCTGCCGGCGCATATCCTCCAGCTTTCGCTGCTCTTCGGCCACGCGAACATCGGCTTCCTTCCGACGCGTCTCTTCCACCAGGTGCACTTCCTCCTGGCGCCGGCGCATTTCCTCCCTCATCTTCTCTTCAAGCTCTTTCCGCAATCGCTCTTCCGAAGCTGCAAGATCCTCAAACTGCCTTCTGCGTCCCTCCTCGTGCTGAATCTTTGCCTCAATGTCCTTCCTTCGAATCTCCTCGGTTGCAGCCCGTCTCTCCAGCTCTTTCCGTTTCTTCTCTTCTTCAGCGACGCGAATTTCCAAATCTTTTCTGAGCTGCTCTTCGGCAGCGGCGCGCGCTTCAAGCTCTTTGCGTCTTCGCTCTTCTTCTCTCCGGGCCATTTCTTCCCTGAACCGTTGCTCCTCGGCGGCCATGCGCGCTTCCATTTCCTTCCGGCGCTGTTCCTCCGCAGCGATGCGAGCCTCCAACTCCCTGCGTTTCTGGTCTTCTCCGGCGGCCCTTATCTCCAGTTCACGCCGGCGTTGTTCTTCGGCTGCAATGGCTTCGGTCTCCCGCTGACGACGTTCTTCCGATGCAATACGATACTCGAGGTCTTTCCGCTTTCGCTCCTCATCGGCCACCCGCGCTTCCAGTTCTCTTCGACGCTGTTCTTCTGAACGTGCTCTTGCTTCAAGCTCCAGGCGGCGCCGTTCTTCGAGCATCCGGTTGTCTTCTTGTCTCCGTCGCTCTTCCTCCCCTGCCAGTCGATACTCGAGTTCCCGCTGCCGGTGTCGCTCCGATTCCAGACGAGTTTCCAGCTCCCTCCGCCTCTGTTCCTCTGCCGCGGCCATCGCTTCATACTCGCGTTTCTTCAGCATCTCTGCGACAGGCCGGTCAGCTGCTTCCTTCTGGCGAAACTCCGCAAGCACCCGTGCCGTTTCCTGACGCCTGCGTTCCTCGGCGAGCCGGGCTTCCTCCATCTGAGGGTATGATGCGGCGTCGATCGCATCGTCAGGAGTCCTGCTCATCGCAGGTTGTTCTTGCTGGACTTTTGGAGGGGGCATAGGTGGAGCTGCCGGTGCCTTGGGCGGCGCTACCGGTGGTTTGGGTTTGTCGGGTGGTGGCTTCGGAATTGTGGGCTGTGGGGGTGGTGCAGGCGGAGCGGCTGCCTGGGCCGCTGCTTCCTTCTTCTTCGTCGCTTCAAAATGCGTTATGCGATCCTGGAATGCAAAGATGTAAGCATTCGACGGGTCAAGCTCCTTGGCTTTCTCAAGCTGCTGCTTGGCCAGATCAAACTTGAGTTCTTTGAGGTATTTGTCGGCAGCAAGCAAGCACTGTCGCGCTGCATCCTTGGTAGCGTTGAGCTTCGAAAGGTCTTGAACGGTATTTATGGTCTTGGCCGACACTGCAATCGAACGACTACGTCATGTTCCTGAGAAAATCTCTTGTTTCACGAATCACAGAGGTCTGGAGTCCTGCCTTCTCGTTTCACCCATGTATGTTCTTCAGATTGCTTCCGTCCGAACACAGATCGGCAGAAAGTGCATAAAAATTGCCACAAAAGAAAGCTCTCGCAGCAACGGAAAGCCAGATTGGCACTTGAAGAGGGTGGGTATGGGAGGTCTGCGTGCGCCTCAAAGAGACAATTTCAAGAGTTGACACAATCCCGTCCTTGAAATCGCCTTTTTTTCAAGCCAAAGGCTGTAGCCACGCAGCGGTTAGTGTGCTCATCCTATAAAGACGACGAGCGTTGTACTGCAGGGAAGAAATCTCATTGCGAGAGGAGAAATCCATCGCGCTTCCCCTCACGTAGCGAAGGCATCCGCTTCAGTACGATGCTAACGCTGTATAGACCGGCACATTGTTCAGCGTCGTATTCAGAAACTGATCTTGCGTCACAGTGATTTGAACTCTCTTGAAGTTCGTCTTGGTGGACGTTGTCTTCGTATCGGGTGTACCTGAGGCAACATAGTAAACAACCACTGTGAGTTTGAACCCGGTTATCCCGTTCGCCGTCACGATCCTCTGATACCAATCATAGTCATCGACATCGTTGAATGCCGCGATCGACTTGAACGCACCGGTATAGCTACTGTCCGGCTGTGGGCAATTTGCCTGCTCGGTGGCGGTGGGGCCCCAACCAGTGCCGAGGAGGGTTGCCGTGTAGGTGCTAAACTCGCTCGTAGCGCAGATCCCCGATACGAGTCTTGTAGAGTCCACGATACCATCAAATCTCTTGCCCACTATTTCCAAGAGCAAATCATTCGCCAGTGTTGCCGACGTCGCCATCGCCTGCGTTTCAAGCTGCGCCTGGAGGTTTTCATTGATCATTCGATTCGCGCTGATAACAGACATAATCAGCAGGATAAACATTCCCAACGTGATCATCGTCTGTCCTAGACCCATGACCAGGCCCCTCCGCTCTTTGAACGCAAGCCCTTGGGGAGTATCGTGTGCTCAATCTGCATAAGAAAGCTTGCTGCCATTGGCTTGCTTCCCTTACGGCTTCTTCAGGAAGGGATTTGGCACCCCTCGCAACTGCGCACTCTTGAGATTGCCGTTCAGCATTTCGTGCAAGTGCTGCGTGTAGTTCACGTCAGTGAAGTTACCATGAAGGACATTCGCCATGTCCAGCATCGATTTCACAGCAGACGCGATCACACTGTATTCCTGTTTCAGGTCGGCAAACACCCGTTCGAGCCGCTGCTCCCCCCCGTCTGTGACGAACGGCCGAAGTTTCGTTTCATGTTCCTGTATGTTCAGGGAAACCATGGACAGGGAGTTGTTCACAATCTGGGCAATGGACGCGAGCGTACTGTGAAACGTCTCGATTGCAACGAGGCTTTTCTCGCGCTCACGCTCGATGACCTCGCGGCGCTCCTTCTCTTTTCTGAACAGGTATCGTTCGTACACGCCGTCGATGAGGATTCCAATGTGATCAATCTCAACTTGTTCCTTCCGGACATAGTCATAGGCACCAAGCTTCATTGCCTCGACTGCAATGCCTTCTGATCCGGCGGCCGTCATCATAACGACCGGGGTATCAATCTTCTGCTCGTGCATCCATTGAAGCACATTCAGACCGGAGATACCAGGCATCCGGTAATCAAGCAGCATGACGTCAAATCGATCATGCTGAAGGGCTTCTAGAGCAGCTTCACCGGAATCGGCTGAGCGGACCCGGTACTTCCCGCCGGCCGAGAGAGCTTGCTTCATGGCAATCCGGAAGGCATCGTCATCATCGACCATGAGAAGCGTTCGGACATCCATCGTGTTTGCAGCATTCATACATCCCTCCTCAGAAAAAAATCAGTACCTACTCAGCCACGAAGGCGCCAAGACACAAAAGCACTGAATAGAAATATCGTCATGCAAGATGTGATGAAACCACAAAGTATGTCAGGTTTGAACCTACACACACTACGTCTTAGTAATGGAAGTGTTTTCCTTAGTGTCTTAGGGACTTTGTGGCAATCACGCTGAGCAACTACAAAAATCAATCTTATTCCTCGTCCTCCATCGTCACAGCGGCAATCTCTTCGAGCGTCGTTATGCCCCTCTTCACCAGTTGAAGACCCGACATGCGGAGCGGCTGCATCCCATGACGAATTGCCTCCTGCCTGATCGCTTCGTCATCGACAATGTCACCGGACTTCAGGATATGTTGCCGAATTGATTTGGTAAACGGGAGTGCTTCGTAGATGGCGGCCCGTCCTTTGTATCCCTTCATGCAACTGATGCATCCCACCGGTCTGTACAGCTTCGCATCGCTGAGCTCTTCTTCCTTCAAACCGAGTTTGACCAGCGCTTCAAACTCCGGCTGCTCGACCGGAACTTTGCACCGTTCACAAAGCTTGCGAACCAGCCGCTGCGCAAGAATGATGTTGATCGAGTATGCAATCAGAAACGGTTCGATCCCCATCTTGAAAAGACGCGAGACGGCACTCGCCGCATCGTTCGTATGCAACGTGGAGAGCGTCAGATGGCCTGTGTTTGCCAGCTTGATGGCGAGCTCAGCGGTGATCTTATCCCGAATCTCGCCAACCATGACGATATCGGGATCATGCCGCAGAATCGCCCGAAGAGCTCCTTCAAAATCAAGTTTCGGATTGAGTTTAACCTGCCGTGCCCCCTCGATCAAAAACTCCACGGGATCTTCGACGGTGATAACATTCACTGACGGATCGATGATGGAGCGGAGGGCCGAAAATAAGGTCGTGCTCTTGCCGCTCCCCGTTGGCCCCGTTACGACGATCATTCCGTACGGCCGCGTGATGGCCCTCCTGAACGCCGTCAGCGAATACGGATCGAAGCCGATGTCCTCCAATCGAGTGCTGAACAACGGCTCCTGCAACACGCGGATGACGATTGATTCGAACTTGCTCTTCAGCTCCCTGCCAATCGTGGGAATGACTGAGACTCGAAAACGGACCGTCTTCTTATCAATGAGAAGCTGAGCAAATCCGTCTTGCGCGGTGCTCCGTTCGAACCGGTCGAGGTTCATTGCCCGATCTTTGACCACTGCGGAGACGGCTTCAGCGCGGGAGTCGGTGTTGGTGTACCACATCGTCAGCTTGCCATCGATGCGAAAATAGAATTCGGTTCGCTTCTCACCTCGTGGAATGACGTGAATGTCGCTGGCTCCCAGGCGCACGGCGTCGATGAAGACATTTTCGACGAGATCCACCAACCCGCTTCGGTTGATCTCCTCTTCGAGCTCCTGTTCGTACATCTCGGAGTCTTCTTCAATCTCTTCAACCGATTTGTCCCTCGTGTCTGCTTCAAGGTCGGAGTATCCGGAACGGGCGATATTGACCCGATGCCAGATATCCTGCCATTGGGCAAGCTTGATGTAGCAGATTTCAAATTTCTGGAACGGGAACGACCGGGCGATGGCATACACTTCCTTCCGCGTTGGGTCGGGCGTTACGACCATCAACCGCTCCGGCCGATCCGGGTCCATCATGTAGGGCAGGACGCGAAACTCGAGAGCCATTGCGCGGACTGTTGTCGGAAGACCGGTGAGGTGCTTGCGCACAAAGGCAAGAACCTCATCATTCAGCTCGGCTTCATTGATATGGAGCTTTCGGAAAGCATAGTAGTCAGCAATTTCCTCATAGATCCGATCGCGATCCGCATGGAGATCTTCTACCAGAACCAGCGGGAGTTTTCGGCGCTTTTCGTGAGGCTCGCGGCTGATGATCTCAAGTGCGGCGAGGAGTTGATCGGACGTAATGATTTCCTTGTCGACGAGCAAGTCGCCAAATTCTCTTTTCGTTCTCCGTGTTTGCGTTGTCGTTGACACCATTTTCCCTATTCGGACCGAAGATCGATTATCGTGTCGGGCCGTACGGTCGCTTTCTGATCCTGGCTCCGATTTGGTTCAATCTTGATGGACGCTGTTTCGGAAGAAAGAAGGGTAAGAAAAACCATGGCTAGCATGATGATCACCGATACCCCGACCTCGATCACATTTACCAGGTTTTTCATCGCATAGTGATTTTCCATCTCGTAGTAGTCGGCCAGCTGGACGGACGTCGCCTTTACGCTCCCCGTCTCCGCAGCCGTGCGGAATCTGGAAATAACCATCTCGGGGAAAAAGCCGGCCATCTCCATCGCCTTCCAGAACTCTGTTCCATATTTCAACATTGTAGGTACCGCAATCGTCTTCATCTGCTTCTCGAGATGGCGATTGCGACATGCTTCAGCGGCGTGCTGAATGGCATCGATGTTTTCACCGGAGGTATACAGGATTCCAAGTACCCGGCAAAAAATTTCTGAACTCGTGTTCCGGAGTATCCTGCCAACATAGGGGATTCGTATCACCCATTTGTCAAACCACACCCGCCCGTTGACCGTATTGATGTATGTGTAGAACACCGCCAAGGCCGCTGCAACCATCAAGCATATGGCGATGATGTGTTCCCGGAGGATGCCACTCAATTCCATGGAGAATGCCGTCAGCGGAGGCATCTCACCCATCATAGGTTTTAACATCTCCACCATATTGGGAAGCAGGTACATGACATAGAAAACCAGGGCTCCGACCAACGCCGCCGATGTGACAGCTGGCAGTAGCATGGAGCTCATCAATCCCTTGCGGAAATCGGCCTGACGTTCCACAAACTTGGCAACGCTCGCGAAGATCGGCGTCATGTCGCCGCTCTTTGAGGCAATTCCCAACATCAGAGCCGTATCGTGTCCCAACACTTTCCCCTGACGCAGAAATGCGTCCCGCGAGTCAACACCATCTTTCAAATCCCGAATGATTGCCTTGAGCGCCCCCCGCAGATTCTTGTCACGAACATTCGCCGCCATGATTTGCAGGATTTCGTTGTAGGGGAGCTTTTGCTCGAGCAGTTTTGCACTTGTGCCAATGAATGAGACAATCTCTTCGGGCGACGCCGCAAACCGAACATCATAGAATCGGCGGACACTCTTGACCGTGAATCCGAGCTTCGTGAGAGCATCGACAACCTCATCCTTGGAATAGGCGCTCTGAACACCCTCGATCTGACTTGCACCCCTGAGAACACGATAGGTGTATGATTTTTTCTTGCTGACTGAGATCTTCTTCCAGCTATAGTTTTTTGCCAACGAGCTGGCTCTCTTGCGGGCGGCAAAAAGGGACAATGATGTGATGTACCGTTGGATGGGACGGCCAGACTGGTCGGTCGCTTGTATGCGATATTCAGATGCGCTCAGTTGAGACATAGAAAACTCATCAATCAAACCATGGGTACATAAGTATACAACAACACGTGTGAAATTTCAAGAGTCAAGCCGGAAACAAAGTGAGAAAAAAAGGATGCCAGAAGAAGGGAAGGATTTGGACGGGCTGCTGTCTGGTACACTGGACCTTACGCTTCACAAGAGGGTCGGCATACGCAAACCGAGACTGAAGGCTATGCCCCTCCTGGCTCACCCACACCTTGATAGCAGGCTCAAACGTGTTTATATGAGGTTTATCTAATCTGTTGTGTCTTTTGGGGAACCCAAGCTAGTTGCCGCACTGTGGGCAGACTCGATATTCGTTGGAAGGCATGGGAGCCGCCGAACCGCACTATACCACTTTTCAGGCGCGGGGGTTACTAAGTACGCGCGACGTAGTACTTTGTGACTTGCCAAGTACCCCGGTGCATCTTGCGGGGTCCCTGATTAACTCCCAGACCAAATGTATTCTCTACTCGCGCGGTAATGACCCGAGAGACGCCATCTAGCGACACTGTTACTGTCAAATCGGTAGCGGAACTAGTCGTGTTTTCAAATTTGTAGCTGTATGTACCTCCACCGAGCGCGTTCTTGGAAGTCAAAGGGAGATTCCCGCATCCGTAATACACGAAATAATACATCGCTGAGCGCACAGCGGCTGCTTGTACTTGCTCGAACTGAACGCGCTTCGTGTCGACCATTGCCGTTTTGATATCATTGGTCTGGATGGTCTTAAGAGAGACTGCGAAGATGCCGATGATCAGCGATGTGGCACCGACGAGAATAACTTTTGATGCACTCCCCATTGAAGAAGCCTCTCAGTTAGCTAGAGATTAACAGGATGAATCCGGAAATTTGCGGATACGTACATCGTATCGTTTGTCACACCCTTGGTTGTTGCAAACGCATTTGTCAAGACATACCGGCTGACAAGGCTCACTCGGACTGACACGATGTTTGCAAGGGTCGATGTCGTATTGCCGTTCTTGTCATAGTAAATAAATGAAACCGTTGAAAACGTGTTTCCCATTTTGATTGGGTTGCCCCCGTTTTCGTTGTTCACGTAGCGATAAAGCGTGTAAAGTCTCGTTGTCGCGTCCCAAACTGCGTACCATCGAACCGTCGCATTTGCCCCGGTGGGGCTATTCAGAGTACCGAGAAATTGCATATCCGTGGAACTTGCGGTCTGAAACGTTACACCTGACACATTGTACCCAGCCTCGTTGATATCCGAATACATGATACTGTCAACGGCTGTGAGGATCTTCTTTGCGTAAGATTGCTGGTTGCTCCGGTATAGAGTGTTGTTCATGTTCAATGTGAGGGTCAACATCACGATGATCAGCGACGCTCTGACGATCCAAGAGCCAATAAGGTCGAGGAACACTGTCATTATTTCTGTCGCTTTCTTATGGCAGCAATCCAGTTACAGCTTGCTGCTCATCCTTGAACCCACGAATGTTACTCAAAAACAGTACCACAAAGTGTTCCTCTTGAAAATCGGTGTTTTTCGACCGAAACACAAGTACATTTTTCTGACCCAAATACGTATTCCGACAAATTCAGAAAACCGCCGATATTCGTTCTGAGAAACTCAGAATCCGAATCGCGCAGAAAAACCGGGCATGATTTGGTCGAAAACGACTTGTGAAAGCTTGCCGCCGTCAAAGAGTACGAAAAAGATACACTTCCGCGGGACTATACACGTTTCTCGAAATCCCCCCCCATCTCAAAGTTGCTGCCTCTCAGATTGGGATCCCCTCAGTTTGATGCCGAGCCGTGAGCACTTGTCATATAGAGTCTTCTCCGGCACGCCCAGAAGCAACGCGCTCTCTTTGATGTTCCATCCAGTACGCTCAAGCATTCTGAAGATCACGGCCCTGGCAGCGGCGTCCCGCGCTCCCCGTTCGATTTCGGAGAGAGATTGACCTTCAACCACCGGCATGGTTCCCTGAACCATTTCTTTCGGCAGGTGCTCCGGCTCTATTGATGCACTCGGCGAGAGAAGAATCGCCCGCTGAAGGATATTCTCAAGCTCGCGTACATTACCAGGCCATTCGTATTGCATCATGAGTTCAAGAGCCTGGGGGTTTAAGCGCATGGATGGTTTATTGAGGGATTTGCCGAATCGCTCCAGAAAATGCTCCACCAGGAGAGGAATATCTTCCCTATGGTCTCGCAGCGGAGGAAGATGGATTGGATAGACATTCAGCCGGTAGAACAGATCCTGACGGAAATCTCCCCGTTCCGTCATCGCGCTCAATTCCCGATTGGTTGCTGCCAGCACTCGCACGTCGATCGGGATAGGGCTCGATCCACCAACGCGATCAATTTCCTTTTCCTGCAATGCCCTCAGCAACTTCACCTGGAGATGCACATCCAGCTCGGCAATTTCGTCCAAGAAAATTGTCCCGCCATCCGCCAACTCGAACTTCCCCAGCTTGGTGCTTGCCGCCCCCGTAAAGGATCCTTTCTGGTGCCCAAAGAGTTCACTTTCGATCAACTCTTTCACCAGCGAAGCGCAGTTCACAGCGACGAACATGCGCTGGCTTCGTTTGCTGGCAGCGTGGATTTCGCGGGCCACCAATTCCTTTCCAGTGCCCGATTCGCCCGTGATAAGGACTGTTACGTCCGTCATCGCAACGCGTTGAATCGACTCGAACACCCGTTGCATCACAGGGCTCACCCCAACGATTCTGCCAGAGAGCCTTTCTACTTCTTCCCGCAACAGCTCGTAGTCGCGCTTCAGTTCGCGTTCGGCCAGTGCTTTCTCGACGAGAGTCTTCAGTTCCTCGACTTTCGGAGCCTTGGAAATGTAGTGATACGCACCAAGCCTCATTGCCTCCACGGCGCTCTCAACGGAGGGGTGTGCTGTCAGAATGATGACGGGGAAGTCCGGCATCGTCTCCTTGACCCTCTTGAGGATATCCAGACCGCTCTGCCCACCCCGCAACGTCAGTTCAAGCAAGACCACATCAACCTTCTTGCGGCCCAGAATATCGAGCGCCCCGGCCTCTGACTCGGAGGAGAGAATGTTGAACGAGCCTTCCATCATGGACCGGAATTCCCCGAGGAAGAGCTCGTCATCATCCAAAATCAGAACGGTACGGACTTGCTCCATAGTGTCCAATCGCGTACTTGATATTCTCTGTGGCGGGATAAGGGCTCGTGGACGCTGCTGGGATCTCCGCCAAAGGCGCCAGCCCGCCTCATAGTGCTCGTGAGGCTGGCGGGGATGGGCCTTTGGCCCAGAACCAGCGACCTCCGCCTTGTCCCAAAACCGCTCCCGCAAATTTTTCTTGCGGGATTGCGGTTTTGCGGATCCCGATGTTTTCCATCGGGATAAGGGCTCGTGGACGCTGCTGGGATCGAACCAGCGACCTCCGCCTTGTAAGGGCGGCGCTCTGAACCAGCTGAGCTAAGCGTCCCTTTCTGTTCTCTACAATCCAACCTTGACAAGATACGACTTACTTCTCACCATTTCAATACAAGAACTCCCAGCCCATCTGTGTTTTTCATGTCGATCTATTGAACTAGCGCCGCTCCCGGAAAAGAACATTGCGTTCTAAGTTTTATGGTTCTCAACGTGGAGACGTCCCGCCGGAAGGCGGGCGGAGTAAACTGCGATCGCGCCAGCCCGCCACGCGTTCTGGCGGGGAGCACCGCAGAGTCTATTGCCTTTTTCTCTGCGATACTCTGTGTCCTCTGCGCTGAAAAAGACGATATGGATTATTGGAAATGGCTCTAGCTTCGAAGCAAGTACTGCAGTTTGAGAAAGTACTGGCGGGCAGTCTGCTTGATTCCAAAAGGAGGACCAAAATCAGACAGACTATACGTGGAACCGGCATAGAAAATCGTGAACGGGTTCACCTTGTAACTCAACAGCGGATAGAAATCAACCGCTTTGCTGAATTGGTCGTACTGCCCGATGACGCGCAGAAAGAACTCCGGCGTGAACTGATAGATTCCTATCGCACGGGTAACATAGCCGTCATAGAGCAATTCTCCCGACGCGACACCGGATAATCGTGCCCGCGAGTACAGCAGATCGACCTGCAGACGGGACGTGGGACGAACTGTTGCTGTCAGGCTGATATCGTGCCCTCTTCCCATCTCAGGGCTATCCGAGCGCCGGATGAACCTGCCAAATGATCCCTCGAAGGATACAGTAAAGGCACTCGACGGCCGGGCGAATACATTTACCTGCGTTCGATTGATGTTGTCGAATTGCTTTCCTCCGAAGAGTTCGTCATTGACAGCGAAATACGTGACCGTGACGTTTATCTGGTTCTTCAGCTGCGCAGACACACCGGGAACAAACCACTTCTCTTTCCTCGTTCCGTCATGGTTGAAATGAAGGCCGGCATTCGCCTCCACTGACCAGCTATCGAACAACGCATCATTCGGATAGAATGTGTATTGCTGCTGCAGGAACAGTATCCGGGCATTGTTGTTCGGCACGAAACCGTTTTGCGCCTGAAACGTTGGAGCACGATCCATATATTGGAAGCCTACGCTATAGTCGCGAGCGTCTCTGCGAATGCCCAGCTGGTATGCCACCCCACCATATTGCTCACCGTTGAGTGCAGCATCATACGCGGTGCTCCCCAGGGCGCGGGTGCTCGAAAGCAGGCTTCGATCATTCACTTCCTTCGTTTCCGATTGAAACACTTCACCGCGGAAGGAGTAGTTCTCCCAGAACCTGTAGCTCCAATCGATACCGCCGACATAGTTGTGTGCCGATGCCGTGTTGCGGGTTGTAATCATGCCGCCAAGAAATGTCTCGTTGCCGAAGTCATAGCGGGCACGCGCCACGTTGGAAAATGATTCCAGGTTTGTCGAAACAAAGTCGCTGCTTTCTTCGCCGGGCACGATGTACGGTGTGTTGCGATCGCTAGCGGCAAGATACCCATACGACAACGATCCGGATTTTCCCATCACCCTCGCAGAGGCTATTGGATTGTTGATAGTGCGAGAATAGACAGCCCCGATGCTGGTTTGAAACAGATCCGCCCCGTAGAGAAAGAACGGGCGCTTCTCCGGGTAGTTCAATGCAAAAGTTGAATTGACGCTTATCTGCGTCGCATCGGATTCCACCTGGCTGAAGTCCGGATTGACCACGGCCTCCACCGAGAGGTCCGGGCCTGGAGAATACCGTATCCCGCCCCCGACCCTGCCTTTGATCTTGCCATTCTCGAATAACGACGCGGGATCAGAGTTGTCAATGAGAGAGCCGCTCTGTTGGCCAACAACATAGGGCAACAGTTCGACTGAGTTCGTGGACTGCACACCGGTGATCCCTTGGATCAGGCCCCCCTGACACATGAAACATGGATTGTTCCGGTCGTATCGCGTCCACGATAGTTGTTCCCGGCTTGTCCGAGGATAGACTCTGAAGAGCAGGGCGACCCACGTCTGCTCCCGCTCTGAGGGGAAGCGCAGGCTCTTGAACGGAATTTCCATTTCTGCACTCCAACCGGACTCACCTATGTCCGCACTGGTTTTCCATACGGTGTCGAAGCTGGGATCTTCGTGGTCGCCCACTCGCATGAGATCTGCCTGGATTCCATGGGGATTGACCATGAACTCGTAAGAACGCTGTAGATCCCCGTAGGTATCGATAATTATCCCGACAAAATCGTCATCGAAGATCTTGTCGCGGTCCGTGATGTGCGCGCGAATGGCTGATGGATTTGTATCCTTGCAGTCAAATCCAACATAGATATGGTCGGAGTTGTACAAAATGCGGACGGATGTCCTCTGAGGAGCTGGCGTATTCTCGCCAGGCATTACTTCAAAGCCAAGTTCGACGGGTTGAGCGAGGTTCCAGCGCGGATCGGAGAGTTTTCCGGTCAGCACAAGGTCACTTTCGATTCGAAATGCTTTGAGTCTTGGTTTTGTGGAGTCGGGAGAAGCAGAAGCAAGTGTGCAGGTATATCCGGAAAGCACAGCGAGACAGATCAAAATGGACGATCTAAAAGGCATCAAGCAGACCTCGAAGCTGAGTAGTAAATGGGAGATTGTCATGGCGAATAGCTCTTACAAATACTCGTATTCAGAAACAAGGTTGCGATCTCAGCTCGCTGATCGGGTTCGATGAACGATAAAGAGCACTTTGTCACACACTGTGTCTCATTTTGAGTCTAATACTCAGAAGCTCGTTGATTCTAACAGAAGAAACGATGATTTCGATCCTTCTAATCTCTTCTGTCGTGAGCCGGCTGGCAGTCTCAAGACGATGCAGTGGTCTCACTATGATGCATCAATCGCAGACTTATGCTGTAAAATCAATAGGAATCTGTGCAATAAGTTCTGGCACGCCGCTTGTATGATACTAAGACAGAATGAAACTAACAACAAAACATACCAACTCGGAGTCAACAATGAAAAAGTCAATCGTAGTTATCGCCCTCGTAGTCCTTAGCTTCGCAGTCGTTCAGAACGCAATGGCGCAGGCCACTGCAACCCAGAACGTCAGTTTGGCCGTCAACGCAGTCTACAAGATTGCGACCTCTGGCAACCCCGGCGCAATGACCATCACCACAGGTACCGCCGGAACGAACGCCTTGACGACAGTCAGCGACGCTTCGACGAGCTACAGCATCACACAGAATTTTGCTTCGACCGTGAAAGTTACAGCGAACCTTGATGCAGCGATGTCTGCTGGTTACACGCTTCAGCTGAACCTTGCCAGCACCAAGGGCACCAGTGCCGGAACAGTGGACATTTCCGCTACGACCCCGGCCAGTGCGGCCAATGTCGTGACGAACGTTGCCCTGGGTGCCGATGCGAACCAGGCGATCACCTACACCTTCGGTGCGAATGCTTCCGCCGGTGTGCTTGCTTCAACTGCAAAGGTCGTAACGCTGACGCTGACCAACTAAGAGTATTGAAATAGCTGTTGCCTCCGAGCATAGAGAGGGCCGTCAATGTGGGAGTTGACGCCCTCTCTGTGTTTTTACAGGCCCTTCTTCCCAGAAATTGTATACCACCAGGAACAAATCAGTCGGCGCGGATCCAAATTCTTCAAGCAGACCTTCGGCGGTTGCGGTACCTCTCGTTCTTGGTGTGGTCTCGGGTGGGATAATACTTATGCATCGTGAAGGCTAGGCTTCACGCGTCAATCTTCTGAATCGCTTCGTTCGATCGTACGGAATAATATCAATGATCTCTCCTTCACTCACCTTCTTCTTGATGTTTTGCCAGAATTCGATCGTGAAGAGATCTTTGTGAACAGAATTGAATATTCCTCGTAACGGGTTGGGAATACCGACGAACGTGTCAATCTCGTCCAGGAAGAAATCCGTTGGTTCTGCAATGATCCATTCCTCTTCGGGATTCATTTCTTCGTATTCGTCCCGGGGATAGGGCTTGCGTTTGAACTGAGCGCTTTCCAGCGGTATCACGTCGTCATAATCGAACAAGACGACTCTGTTCCCTTCTGTCACGCCATAGTTCCACGTGTTAAACAAGTCAGCCGGGAACAAACCCGATGCCGCAAGATCCTTTATGAAGTATCCAAAATCGATCACGACTTGCCGGATGGCGTTGGGCGACTGTTCCTCCGCAAAATACATCGGCAGAGGCGTTACCTTTCTTTGCAGATAGAGATGATTGATGACGACGTATCCATCCTGAACGCTCACAAGGTCTTTGGCGACAATCTCAAACTCCCGCAGCAGCTCTCTGGAGTATCTCTTCATTTTGAATCTCACGTTTTCGAATTCCTGCGTATCAACGAGCCGTCCCACCCTGTCACGATTACACACAAATCGATATCGGTATTTGATTTCGGCTTTGTCAAGAACCTTGTCGGTGATGTGACTCGACCTGATGAAACAGGCTCTATCCTTGATGACTTTGAACACGTGGTGGTAGTGAGGCAACGTGAACACGATCATCACTGCGCCCTCTTTGCCCGGTGCAATGACAAACTGTTCTCTTGAGACGTGCACCAATCGGTGCAAATCTCTGTAGAACTCTGTCTTCCCATGCTTGTAGAATCCGACGGCATTATACAGGTCAGAGATGGGCTTGTGCGGGAGAATTGACCTGAGGAAGCTGACAAGCTCGCTGGGTGTATCAACCTCCACTTGAAAATACGAATACGCAAATCCGAAGATGTTGTTTGTATCAGATTCCTGCATCAACACTGAATCGATATGGATTCCCGATTCGTCATTGTAGAGGGGGATAATAATTGGAATCGTTCGCAACTCGAGTATGATCCTGCCTACAATGTATGCCACCTTGTTCCGATAAAAGCACGGACTCAGGATCTCCATTGAGTAGCGATTGTTGTCCCGTATGAGCGGCCAGAGAAAGAGATCCACTTCGTTGGCAACAAACTCGAGATCACGCTCAAGGTCCTCATAGGTGGCGCTAAACTTGTGGTCTTCGACAATCTTCCTGATGACATCTTTCGTTTTCTGCTCCTGCCCGTATGTGGCGAAGATCGGGGACCGTTGATGGATCGCCCGTTGCTTCGTCTGCAGATAGAAGAACTCGACTTCCCGATCGAGGCCTACCGTCTGCAGCAGTTTCCTTGTGACTGAGTTGAAGAAGGATTCAGCAATGTCTTCGTTGGATCGGCCTGAAATGAGCCGGGCGTACACCGGCTTGATGCTCATCCACGTCGCCCGATCGTAGGCACTCCTTCCGAGTATGCCCTCAATTTGAATCGCTATTTGAGACAGAACTTTGTCATAGACGCTCAATCGTTCCGCGGCGTCTCGTCTGCCGCCTCTCCAATCCTTCTGTTCAAAACTGGCCCTTGCCCGCCGTGTGATGATCCGGAATTCTAGGAGGTACGAGTCGAATACCCTCGTCATGAGAATCGCCACTTTTTCTCTGATGTCAGGATTGTTCATCGAGCCCCTGGATGGCTGTTCGGAATTTCGTCCACTGAGTGACACTCCATGTCGTCAATGTCTCACTGCTGTCAGAATTCCCTTCATGCCCTCCGAAAATATCTTTGGCTCCGGCAACAAGCTCACGACAACGCAAGACTTCAGATCAAAATCAAACAGAAGGCCCGGGTGGGTCAGGATGCCGTGTACCTGGAGAAGCTCTTGAGCCCACTCTTCATCGGTTCTCGTCGCAGGCAATCGCAAGACCGCGTTCCAGCCTCCCTCACATCCGAAGATGCTCACCGGCGAACCCTGTGGGAAAGCTTCCCGCAAGCCTTTGTAGTTGTTCAGGACCCGATCCAGGATCTGCCTGCGCGTCGCGGCAGGATCACTCAAGAGCGTCTCAAGTGAGAGCTGGACCGGAGTCCCAACAGAGAGAAATGTATCGGCAATGACTTCCAATCGCTGAAGCGCGTTTGTGCAAAGCTCGTCAGGACCGGAAACCACAATCCAGGCTAGCTTCAGCTGAGGCAAACCGACGAGCTTTGAAAGACCATTGAGGGTGAAGGTCAGGCTCTTCTGTGTACCTGCAAAACTCCCCGCCCGGCTCGCGTCTTCTTCAAAAGGAAAAGCACTGAAGACCTCATCCACGACCAGCGGAATGCTTTGCTTCTCCGACACCGTGAGGATGCGTTCTCGTTCTTCCAGCTTGAGGAAGGAGCCCGTTGGGTTGTTCGGATGAACCAGAACGATCGCTTTTGTTTTGGGCGAGAGGATCCCCGCCAGCGACGGCACGTCAATATGCCACTCACCGTCATAGTCCAAACGATACTGCTGGCAGTTTACATCGTTCAGGCGACAGAGATACTCCAGGAGCGGGTAACCCGGCTTCGGCACCGCGATACTCTCGTCGATGTTACAGAGAAGTCTGAGGAGATAGGAGTACGCTTCGCTGGTGCCGGAGGAAAGGACAATTCGGGAAGGGTCTACCGATATCTGTTGCCGTTCATACCAGCCTGCAATCGCCTGACGTGCCATGAGGAGGCCCTTGGGATTGGGTTCGTACGAAACCGAGTTCCGAAGGGCAGACGGCGTTATGAGATGGTCGGGCTGATATCGAAAACCACAGCGGGTTGGATTGGACTCGGTGAGATCAATGATTTCCTCCCCTCGAGCTCGCTTTTGCAGGACCAGGGAAAAAAGGGGTGAGGATCGGAAATCCCAGTCTGTCCGCGAAGAAAACATGTGGTGCTCAGCTTAGGTGCGAGATCACTCGGGGGTATGTATCTGAATGTGGCACATGCCACGCACGTTGCTACACATCAACGACTTCAGACTTCTTCTTTGACAGCCGGTTTCGTTCGTTGTGGTCAAGATACCGTTTCCGAAGCCGGATCGAGAGCGGTGTGACCTCCACATATTCGTCATCACCGATCCATTCAATGGCTTGTTCGAGCGTCATGATGTGCGGCGTCTCCAGGCGTATTGCTTCATCGGAACCGGAAGCCCTCATATTCGTGAGGTGTTTTGTCTTGCAGACGTTGATGACCATATCATGTTCCCGCGAGTTTTCCCCGACAATCATTCCGCGGTAGACATGCACTCCGGGAGCGATAAAGAACGTCGAGCGTTCCTGCAGCTTCCACATCCCGTATGCCACGGAATTACCGTCTTCGAGTGCAATGAGGGCGCCACGCGTGCGATGCGCAAATTCGCCCTTGTTCGGTTCATAGCCGTTGAAATTGTGATGCAGAATGCCCGTGCCTTTGGTCTGCGTCATGAACTCCGATCGGAATCCAAGCAAGCCCCTGGCGGGAACGAGAAATTCGAGCCGCGTATTTCCCTGGACCTGTATCATGTTCTTCATCGTCCCCTTGCGCCGGCCCATATTCTCTATCACGACGCCCGTGTGCTCATCGGGTACGTCGATGATCACATGCTCCATCGGTTCACAAAGGACATCGTCGATCCATTTGTATATGACCTCAGGCCTGGAGACCTGGAACTCATGCCCTTCCCGCCTCATGGTTTCAATCAGGATGGCGAGGTGAAGCTCTCCACGTCCGCTCACCTTGAAAACATCAGGCGAGTCTGTGAGCTCAACGCGCAAACTGACATTCGATCGAATCTCTTTGGCCAACCGTTCCCCAAGATGACGCGTCGTAACGAATTTTCCCTCCAGTCCGGCGAAGGGCGAGTTGTTCACGACAAAGTTCATTGAGAGTGTCGGCTCTTCGATCGAGACAAAAGGTAACGGTGACGGGTCTGACGCGTCCGCGACTGTCTCACCGATGTCCACATCTTCCATACCGGCCAGAGCCACGATGTCGCCCGCACCTGCTTCTGGCACCTCGTTGCGCTTGAGTCCTTCGAACACGTAGATCTTCGTCACCCGCGCATCGTCCACAGATTTATCCCGGTGAATGACCTTCATCGGCGAACCCAGTTTGATTGTTCCGCGATTGATCCGACCGATTCCAAGCCGGCCAAGATAATCGTTGTAATCGATGGTGGTGATCAGCATCTGAAACGGAAGCTCCACGTCGCCGGGCGGGGGGGGCACTTTTTGAACAATCGCCTCGAAAAGGGGTTGCAGGTTGTTGCTGGGATCCTCGAGCTCCCGTTTCGCGACCCCCTGTTTTGCAATAGCGTAAATAATCGGAAAATCGAGCTGGTGATCATGGGCTCCCAGAGAGAGGAAGAGCTCGAATACTTCATCGAGCACTTCGTGCGGCCGCGCATCCTTGCGGTCGATCTTATTAATCACCACGATTGGCTGAAGGCTCAGCTCGAGTGATTTCTTGAGTACGAATTTTGTGCCGGGCAACGGCCCTTCTGCAGCGTCCACCAGCAGCAGTACACCGTCGACCATCTTGAGCGTCCGCTCCACTTCGCCTGCAAAATCGGAGTGGCCCGGCGTGTCGACGATGTTGATTTTGTACGTGGTTCCATCTTTAGGCGTGTAAAAAACCGCCGTGTTTTTCGCCAGAATCGTTATGCCGCGCTCCCGCTCCAGGTCATTTGAATCCATGACACGCGTGACGACATCCTGATTTGCGCGGAACGTCCCCGTTTGGCGAAACATGTGGTCAACCAGCGTGGTCTTCCCATGGTCAACGTGTGCAATAATTGCTATATTCCTGATGTTTTCTCGAAGCTTCATGATCCTTTTTACTCTTCCCTTCCGCTCTTCTTCAGTTTTCTGCCCGCGAACGACCGGCCGGCAGAAAAAAAATGCCTCAGGTCTTGTGCTTCAACCAGAGGCCCTGCTTTTCCTCTACTTTTTCATTTCTTCTTTAAGATAACACTTTTTGGTGACAATGAAAAGCTCCGGTTTTGGGTCACAAACCCTTGCGGCTCTTCCCGATTCCTCGTATCTTTTTACCCCGTTATTCGCAAGCAGGTCAATTCATTGAACAAAAGGGAGAAAAGCTCTATGAGCCGAATGATGATGGTCCTACTGATGGCCGTGATTGCAGTCGGAGTGGTCACTGCACAAGCAACCAAACCTCAGACCGTGAAATTCTCTGTCTCGGGTATGACGTGCAACGATTGCGTGGAAAAAGTCGACAAAGCTCTACGCGGAGTGGAGGGTGTGAAAGACGTCAAGGTTGATCTCAAGAAACAAACAGCGGTCGTCACGCTGGCGTCGGCAGCGGTAAAGCCCGCAATGCTCTTCAAGGCGGTGGACGATGCCGGATACAAAGCCTCCACGGGGAAGGCTGTTCCATCCACGAAGAAAGAAGAGAATTGCGACGGATGCGCAGACAAAGAAGGCAAGAAGGATGGCGCTGCCAAGCAGGAGGATTGCTGCAAACCCGAGAAGACCCAGAAGAAGACGGGTGCCAAGAGCTAGTACTACAGTACGTTTAGATTGAGAGTTGTTTTTCAAAGCCGTTGCAGGATTCCACTGCAACGGCTTTTTTGTGACGGTATCGTTTCATTTCCACATGACGAAATCGTCGAGCTGCTTCCGGTGAATGTTGGGGACGCTCGTTCCCTCCTTCGGATACCCCACGGGAATGAGGAGAAACGGTTTTTCGTTTTCCGGCCGGTTCAGGATTTTCTGAAGAAATTCCATGGGGCTTGGTGTGTGCGTCAGCGACACGAGCCCTGCATTGTGAATGGCGGCCAGCAAGAATCCTGATGCAATGCCGACAGATTCCTTCACATAATAGTTCTTGCGAGTTTTTTCCCCCTCTTTCGTGTAGGCAACCGAGAAAACAACTATGAGAACCGGGGCGACTTCAAGAAATTCCTTGTGCCAGTCGGTTCCGAGTGCAGCAAGATCATCCAACCACTCCTGGCGCATTCGCTTTTCATAGCTTTCCCTTTCTTCAGCTTCTGCCGCGACACGGATCTGGTGCTTCAGCGCAGGTTCTGTAACAACGACAAATTGCCACGGCTGTTTGTTTGCTCCCGAGGGCGCGGTTCCGGCGGTCTTGAGAATGCATTCAAGAACTTCCTTCGAGACCGGCGTGCTGGAAAATTCCCGGACAGTCCTGCGTCGGTTGCACGAGTCAAGAAAACTCTTCGCACGTTGGATTTGTTCTTGTTCAGTCAGGGGTGCGTAGACGAGTGGGATGAAGTCTGGCATGATCTCTCCGTGCTGGTCCGAAATAGAATGAGTGTACTTCAATTCACCGGCTATTGCAAGCAGGCAGGCCGATTGCGAGTGCCGGGAGTTTTCGCTACATTTTATCACCCTGACTGTCCGGGAAATCCGCGATGGCCGGGGTGAAGTGTTTTCGGCCGTGGAGATTCACGGAATTGTCGATCTCTGACTGTCGATGTTGTTAGACCTTCTGGCACTGAGTGAGATTGAGGATGATTGAAGCGATCAGAAAAAGGATAGAGGACTCTGAGCCATTCAGCCTGCTTCTGCAGAGGAGCAAGCTGCTGCCCGCAGGAGAAAGCATCGCAATCCGCGGCGTCAACGGCTCTCTGATGGCTTTTCTCGTCTCCTCTCTCTACGAATACCGTCATACTCAGATTGTTCTCCTTACGTCCGACAACGACCGGGCGGAACAACTGCGGGACGATTGCGCCCTGCTGCTGGGAGAACACGCTGTTCGACTGTATGCTCACGGCCCGAGTCACAAGGCCGCAGTCCTCGACATGACGGCTCCTATCGCCCAGGTTGAAGCCCTCAAGGCATTGACCGGCAAGGAGACGATCGTTGTCGTTACAAGTGCAGAGGCGATCACCGGGCTTGTCCCTCTGCCGGAGGACTTCAAGCAACGAAGTCTGGAGATCGCAACTGGAAAGGAGCACCCCTTTGAAGCTCTCCTGAGCCAGCTTTCTGCTCTGGGCTTCGAACGCAAGGATTTCGTTGAAGAGTACGGTGATTTCTCTGTTCGAGGCGGCATTTTGGATGTCTTCCCGTTTGTCGGCGACAATCCAATCAGGATTGAGTTCTGGGGAGATTCAATCGAGTCGATCAGAGAGTTCGATGCTTTATCCCAGCGATCGATCCGCGAACTCCAGTCTGCAACCATCGTCGCAAGCCTGCTGCCTGAAAACGACGCACGCACGGTCAATTCGTCGATGCTCGATTACCTTTCAGCAGACGCGCTGCTCATCATTGACGAGCCGGCGGCCGTGCAGAAAGAGATCGAAGAACTATTCCATGAGGGAGTTCAGAACATTCTGTCGTGGGAGTCCCTCGAACAGCAGGCCGGACGATTTCCAAGAGTGATTCATTCATTCCTTACTGATCCGCAGAACCGGGAGACGATCGATTTCCTCAGTCTCCCGCAGCCATCCGTCAATGGGAGCATCAAAGTCCTCCTGCACCAAATCAACGAACTCACCCATCAGGGAAACGAGCTCGTCCTGGTGTGCGATACGCAGGAGGAAGCTGATCGACTCAAGGAACTGATTGAGGAAGAGGTCACTGATCCGGATTCGAGGGATGGGGGCGAGGAGGCAACAGTTGGGGATTCCCGCCGTACAGTGGAACCATCCTATCAACTCATGACAGAGGCGTTACACCTCGGTTTCGTCTTCCCCCCTTCCCGGCTCGCGCTCTTCACTGAGCACCAGATCTTCGGCCGACTCAAACGCCGCGGGGTGACAAAGCGAAAGAGGTTCAAAGGATTCAGCCAGAAAGAGGCGCAACAGCTGCGGCGCGGTGACTACGTCGTGCACGTCGACTACGGCATCGGGCGATTCGCAGGTCTTCAGAAACTCAAGGTCCGCGGTGTCGATCAGGAAGTGATGAAGGTTCTCTACGAGGAGAATGATGTTCTCTACGTCAACCTGAACTTCGTCAACCGGGTGCAGAAGTATGCTTCACAGGAAGGGCACGTTCCGAAGCTCTCCAAGCTTGGGGCACCCGATTGGGAGAGGATGAAAGCGCGGGCCCGAAAGCGCATCAAGGATATCGCGCGGGAACTTATCGCTCTCTACGCCCGCCGCAGGACCGAGCAGGGATTCGCATTTGCCCCCGACACCCACTGGCAAAAGGAGCTCGAAGCGTCCTTCATGTATGAGGATACGCCGGACCAGGCAAAAGCGACGCTCGACGTGAAGCGAGACATGGAACTCCCTTCTCCTATGGACCGCCTGATCTGCGGCGACGTCGGATTTGGAAAAACAGAAGTTGCAGTACGGGCCGCGTTCAAGTCCGTCATGAATGGAAAACAGACCGCCATCCTGGTTCCTACCACCATCCTGGCGCAACAACATTACAACACGTTCATGGATCGTGTCGGGCGGTACTCGGTTCGCGTCGAATCCCTCTCGCGCTTCAAATCGAAGAAGGAACAGGAGACGACCCTGCAGGGCGTACAGGCGGGGACGGTTGACATTCTCATCGGCACTCACCGACTCCTTTCCAAGGATGTCCAGTTCAAGAACCTGGGCTTGCTCGTTATCGACGAAGAACACCGTTTCGGCGTTACCGCGAAAGAGAAGTTGCGACAACTCCGTGCGACGGTCGATACCATCACCCTGACGGCGACACCAATTCCCCGCACGCTGCAATTCTCTTTGATGGGGGCACGGGATCTATCCCTCATCAACACGCCTCCCCGCAACAGGCTCCCCATCGTGACCGAAATCGCCCAGTTCGACCTTCAGCTCGTGCGCGAAGCGATTCTGAAGGAGCTGCACCGGGGGGGACAGGTGTACTTCATTCATGATCGCGTGCATGACATCGAAGAGATTCAGACGATGCTCCATCGCAAGATTCCCGAGGCGAGATTCCACATCGCCCATGGACAGATGAAAGGCCATGAGCTCGAAAAGGCGATGATGGAATTCCTCGAAAAGAAATATGACGTCTTGATTTGCACGAAGATTATTGAGTCGGGTATCGACATCCCGAGCGTGAACACCATTATCATCAACCGCGCAGACAGGTTTGGACTGGCCGAGCTTTACCAACTCCGTGGCCGCGTTGGGCGATCCAACGAGCAGGCCTACGCGTACCTCCTTACACCTCCGATCTCGAGTTTGCCCCGTGTAACACTCCGCCGCCTGCAGGCGATACAGGAATTCACCGAGCTCGGCTCAGGGTTTAACCTCGCGATGCGCGACCTTGAGATCCGGGGAGCGGGGAATTTGCTAGGGGCGGAACAGTCCGGATTCATTATGGAAATGGGGCTCGAGATGTACCAGCGCACCGTTGCGGAAGCTGTCGCCGAGTTGAAGGAACAGGAATTTGACCGCTTCTTCCAGGGGCTGAAGACACAGGCTCGTTCGACGGCTTTGGAGACCACGATCGACGCCGATGTGGAAGCATACATTCCCGACATCTTCATCGAATCCGACTCCGAACGGCTCGATTTCTATCGCCGCTTGTATGGCGTTGCCTCCGTAGACGAGATCCAGGCCATGCGTGATGAACTCCGTGATCGGTTTGGTGAGTATCCCGAGGAGGTGGAGAATTTGTTTGGGGTCGTGGAGCTCAAGACACTTGCATCAAACATTGGATTCATTAAGGTGGAGCTGCTCCGCAATCAACTTTCGCTGTTCTTCCCGCCACCGGAAGAATCGAGCTTCTATGAATCCGACGATGGCAGCATCCCGCCCTTCCAGGAGATCATGGCACAGATGACCGGGGTGCGTCGCTACCGAGCCCATTTGAAACAGGACGGGAAGCAGTTGAAGCTCCTGGCAACTCTCCCCACAAGCTCCGAGGCACGAGCGCTCCTCGCAGCAGTCAGGGAACTGCTTACGTCGCTGCGCAAATCGTCCACTCCCACGTCCTTGGTGACTTCGGAAACTTCTCCTTCACCAGAGAGCGGGACGAAAGGTTGATGCACTACTCATGAAGTATCATCTTGCTGCCGATAGCATCTCCACGCTGCCCGACTCACCCGGCGTGTACCTTTTCTACGGTTCGCTGGAAGAGCTCCTCTATGTCGGTAAAAGCAAGACGATCCGAACGAGAGTGCGCTCACACTTCTCATCACCAGAGGAACGACGGCTTTGTCGAAAAGTATATCGGGTCGAAGCACGCGAGACCGCCGGTGAGCTCGGGGCGTTGCTCCTGGAGTCACAGTTGATCAAGGAGCTCCGCCCTCTGTATAACGTTGCATCGCGGCGGCGGCGCAGAATCATCGTCGCCCACCGATCCATGAATCCACAGGGTTATGCCATCGTCAACCTTGAAGCCATCGATTATCTCGATGTGAAAGAGACAGAGCCGATTCTTGGCGTCTTCAAACACAAGACGCAGGCAAAAGAGTATCTTGCACTCATTGCGAAGTCACATCGATTATGCCCAAAACTTCTACGCCTTGAAGTCGCCCGGCGTTACTGTTTCTCGTATCACCTCGGTCAGTGCGGCGGAGCGTGCATGGGCGAGGAGGATGTTGCCGGGTACAACGCCCGCGTCGAAGCTGCGTTTGAAGCCCGGCGCATCAAGGCGTGGCCGTACGAAGCGGGCGTGACAGTTGAAGAGCTTTCACCCCGCGGATCCCAGCGAGAGGTTTTTCTCATCGATAACTGGTGCCTGGTGGCCAGCTTCAACTCTGCAGACGACGGGTTTGCGAAAATCCCACACACACAGCATCGATTCGATTACGACAGCTACAAGATCCTTTACAGCTACCTGACTGACCCACAGAACTGCAAAGCGATCAAGTCGTACGGTCGAAGGGAATTTGAAGAGCTCCGCCGGAATGGAATCCGGATCTCCGGCGCGGAGCTTCCCTCCGGATCCAAAACCTGATTCCCCCACCTTTCTGTCACTCGCCAGTTCTTGCCAGATATCCTAACCTACCTTGGAGTAACGGGTCCAAATGTCGCCGTTTTTGAGCAATTCTTGGCGGTTTCTGCAAACCGAGCGTTCGGGGAACTTATCTCAAACTGGAATGGTTTAAGTTTGAAATAATCGACTTTGAGATGTCCAAACTTGGTAGAAGGCAAAGAAGCCGGGACACTTTGACAAAGTACGACAGTTTCAGGGAGCCACAAACGAATACACGAAAGGGATAGCATGACGAATCAAGACATTATTCTTGTCACAGGCGCAACGGGTCAGCAGGGAGGCGCTATTGCCCGTGAGTTGTTGACTCACGGTTACCGTGTGAAAGCACTGACTCGGAAACCTGAGGGCGAGAAAGCCAGAGAACTGGTCAGACTTGGCGCCGAGGTTGTTCAAGGCGATCTGAATGATGAAGCATCGTTGGATCGTGCACTCAAAGGCGCGTGGGGCGTTTTCGCCGTGCAAAACACGTGGGAAGCCGGCGTGGAACAGGAAGAGGTGCAGGGCAAACGGCTGGCGGAAATCGCAAAGAAAGCCGGTGTGCATCACTTTGTCTATAGTTCGGTTGCCTCAGCTGATCGCAAGACGGGAATCCCCCACTTTGAAAACAAGTGGCGAATTGAGCAAAGAATCTCTGAACTCGGCTTTCCCTCGTACGTGATCCTTCGGCCTGTGTTTTTCATGGAGAACTTGTATTCGTCATCGTTCAAGCCGGGGATCGATCAAGGAAAGCTCTTTCTTGGAATGGAACCGGCAACCGCTTTGCAGATGATTGCAGTGCAGGACATTGGCAAGTATGGTCTTTTAGCCTTTGAGAAGCATGCGCAGTTGAACGGCCGGGCGATCGATATCGCTGGTGATGAGAAAACGATGCCGGCAACAGCTCAGGTCCTAAGTCAATCGACGAAGAAGACGATCACGTTTGAGCGAGTACCGATCGAAGAAGTCAGGAAATTCAGTGTCGATTTTGCTCTTATGCTCGAGTGGTTCGATCGTGTCGGGTATTCTGCAAAGATAGCCGACAACGCGAAGGAGTTCAGGATAGAGCCCACGACGCTTGCGCAATGGGCAGGCCGGCAGAACTGGGCTTAGTATTCTTATAGGAAGCCGTTCCTGCTGTAGAAGAATTCCCTTCGCAGCCGCAGGAGTGTTGGCCAACTAAACACAGGGCACATTTCATGAAAACAACAGAACAATACGGGAAGAAGGCCGATCTGGCGCTGAGCCTCTGGGTCAAGCTTGCCCGGGCGTCATCGACATTTGGACGGCTCACGGGAAAAGACATTGAGCGCTACGGACTGACACAACCTCAATTCGGCGTGTTCGAACTTCTCGGTCATTTGGGTCCGCTCACGATCGGCGAGGTCGGAAAGAAGATGCTCATCACAGGGGGCTGCGTAACAGTGATCATCGACAATGTGGAGAAGGAAGGTCTCGTTGAGAGGATTCGCAGTACCGAAGATCGTCGTGTGATCAAAGTGCAATTGACCACTGAAGGCCACCGTCTTTTCAGGGAAGTCTTCACACGGCATGCAGAACGCGTTACACAACTGGCCTCTGTACTCACTGAAGATGAACAGGCTCAACTTTCACAGTTGCTGAAGAAACTAGGACTAGCACTCAAGGACATGCAATGACCACCCAATCAGAATCAGACATCACCAACGCGTTTGTTCCTCAGCGTCTCGACACGCGGGCACCGTTGAATGAACTCCTCAGCGGTCGTCGGAGCCCGAGGGCATTTTCCGAGCGGCAGATCGAACCTCCAAAGATCGTCGCCCTCTTTGAAGCTGCCCGCTGGTCTCCTTCGTCGGCAAATGAACAGCCGTGGCATTTCGTCGCTGCAACCAAAGAGGATACGCGTATCTACAACGCCTTGGTTGAATCCCTGATGG
>Ga0208045_1000049_pt1 | contig 55046 bp, 51 predicted proteins | sample PL_2010_200m_FD_184160 | JGI IMG/M metagenome (GOLD analysis project Ga0208045, IMG submission 184160) | Freshwater microbial communities from Powell Lake, British Columbia, Canada to study Microbial Dark Matter (Phase II) - PL_2010_200m... | ecosystem: Environmental > Aquatic > Freshwater >...
AAGCTGTTGCTCTACAGGGAGCTCTGCAAGACGTTCAAAGGCTGGATGCTGTAACGCCTGGAGCGCGCTTTCGGGCTTCCCAGCGGCCAGGGCCAGCTCGGCTTCCAGCGTTTTGGCGAACATCTGCTGGGCTGGCATTAACTGATCAATGGCGACTTGTTCCAGTATCTGTCGCGCTTGGTTCAGGTTGTCTTGCTGGATGCTCTGGTCGGCCGCTGACAGCCGCAGCAACGCAGCCCTGCCTGGATCGCTGGCAGCGGCATCTTTCAGCAGTTGTTGCGTCGATGCCTGTGGGGTGCGAGGCAGTTCACCGAGGGTGGAGGATGGCGAGCTGGCGCAGGCCGACAGCAAGGCAGCAATGCATAAGAAGATTAGCGGGCGAAAGCGGGCCGTCATGTGTTCATTCCTGAAAAGGCGCTGGCGGGTGTCGGTGGATTGTACCCAAGCGTTGGCGGGGTCGCGATGTCGCGGCCCGTAAACGGGCTACAATGCGCGTTTTAGTGACTGAGGTAAGCCTTGTGACTGCGACAGATGATGTGAATTCCGCGGCGGGAACGCTCTATGTCGTCGCCACACCTATCGGCAATCTCGAAGATATAAGCGCGCGGGCTTTGCGCGTGTTATCCGAGGTCGCGCTGATTGCGGCGGAAGATACCCGGCATTCATCTCGCCTGCTGCAGCACTTTGGCATCACCACACCCTTGGCTGCATGTCATGAGCATAACGAGCGAGACGAGGGAGGGCGTTTCATCCGGCGGCTGTTGGCTGGCGAAGATGTGGCCTTGATCTCCGATGCTGGCACGCCGTTGATATCCGACCCGGGTTACCACCTCGTCAGGCTGTCTCGCGCCGCAGGTGTCCGGGTCGTTCCGCTGCCCGGTGCGTGTGCGCTTATTGCCGCGCTTTGCGCCGCCGGGCTGCCGTCCGATCGTTTTATCTTTGAGGGGTTTCTGCCTGCTAAGCAGGCTGCACGCCTTGCTCGCCTAGAACATCTTCGAGCTGAGCCGCGTACGTTGATCTTCTACGAGGCGCCGCATCGTATTCTTGCTGCGCTTGCTGACCTGGAATCAGTGTTCGGTTCCGATCGGCCTGCGGTGTTGGGGCGGGAGTTGACCAAGACGTTCGAGACGCTGAAAGATCTTCCTTTGGGTGCATTGCGCGCTTGGGTAGAGTCCGATGCCAATCAGCAGCGCGGCGAGTGCGTGCTTGTAGTGGGGGGCTGGCAAGCGCCGAATCAAGACGAGGCGGTCGATGCGGATGCGCGCCGGATTTTGGATCTGCTCTTGGCTGAGCTTCCGGTCAAGCGAGCCGCGGCGCTTGCTTCTGAAATTACTGGAGTCAGAAAGAACCTGCTTTATCAGCTGGCCTTGCAAGAAAAGGGTGCGAGTCAGTAAGTGCACTGGTGGCCAGTTCGAGTGCTTCTGATGCTAAGGCGGCCAACTATCAAGCTTGCGGCTGTCGGCGTAGACAAGTACCCTGGCCGCCGGAGAGTCGATCGGACAGTCGCTGTCTCTTTTTGTTCCGCAAGAAGGGAGGGAGGAAAGTCCGGGCTCCATAGGGCGAAGTGCCAGGTAACGCCTGGGAGGCGTGAGCCTACGGAAAGTGCCACAGAAAATAACCGCCTAAGCGTTTCGGCGCCGGTAAGGGTGAAAAGGTGCGGTAAGAGCGCACCGCGCGGCTGGCAACAGTCCGTGGCTAGGTAAACCCCACTTGGAGCAAGACCAAATAGGGATCCATTGGCGTGGCCCGCGCTGGATCCGGGTAGGTTGCTAGAGGCAGTCAGTGATGGCTGTCGTAGAGGAATGACTGTCCTCGACAGAACCCGGCTTACAGATCGACTCTCCGACTTTTCTTGAAATATCCCGCCTGTCTTAGTCCAAAAAATTCTTGCTCTTCACAAAGTACTTTAACTTCGAAGTGCAGGCTTCTGCGTTTGCTGAATATCTCTATCAGCTATCCCTTCCGGTTTACCGTTTATCTCCGTTTCGGTTGCTAAATTCCCGTCACATAAGGGTTTTTCCCGTCAGGCGTACCTTGACGGTGGGGCTGCTGCATTTCTATAGTGCGCACAAGTGGTAGAAAGTGGAACGAAGTGGGTATTTATGGGCATGGAAAGCTAAATCAGGGGAAGCGCAACCGTGTTTCGCGGAGCAAACGCCATCAGTCTCGATGCCAAAGGCCGGCTAGCCATGCCCAGCCGGTATCGTGACGAGCTCGTTTCGCGTTGCGAGGGGCAGCTGATCATCACCATTGATGCCGTCGACCGTTGTCTCGGAATTTACCCATTGCCGGAGTGGGAGCAGATCGAAGCCAAGTTGCGCGAGCTGCCCTCTCTCAGAGAAGAAAGTCGCCGGCTGCAGCGCTTGCTCATTGGTAATGCGGTCGATCTTGAGATGGATGGCAATGGTCGCGTACTGGTGCCACCGCGTTTGCGCGAATACGCCGGTCTGGACAAGCGGGCCATGCTGGTCGGTCAGCTGAACAAGTTCAGCTTATGGAACGAGGACGACTGGAACGCGCAAGCAGATGCGGACCTGGCGGCCATCAAACAACCCGGTGCTTTGCCGGAAGAATTGCGTGATCTAATCCTGTGAGCCAGACCAGCAGCTATAACCATGTGACCGTTTTGCTCGACGAGGCCGTCGCGGCACTCGCCGTGCGCCCGGATGGCCGCTATCTGGACGGGACCTTTGGGCGCGGCGGGCATAGCCGTCTGCTGTTGCGGCAGCTTGGGCCTGATGGCTGTTTGCTAGGATTCGATAAAGACCCGCTAGCAATCGCTACGGGGCAAGCACTGGCGGCCGAGGATGGCCGCTTTGTCGTTGTGCAGAGAAGTTTTGCCGAGCTTGGCGCAGAGCTCGCGCAGCGCGGCTGGACTGGCACATTGAGCGGTGTGCTGCTAGATCTTGGCGTGTCTTCGCCGCAGCTGGACGACCCCGAGCGCGGTTTCAGCTTTCTGCATGATGGCCCATTGGACATGCGCATGGACCCGAGTCGGGGGGTCAGCGCCGCCCAGTGGATCGCAACGGCCAACGAAGACGATATCGCCCGAGTGTTCAGGGAGTACGGTGAGGAGCGCTTTGCCAAGCGCATGGCCCGCGCCGTGGTACAGCGTCGGGCTGTGCAGCCTTTCGAGCGTACGGCGGATCTCGCCCAAGTGTTGACGGTGGCCAATCCCGCTTGGGAGAAAGGCAAGAACCCAGCGACACGCGCCTTTCAGGGGCTGCGCATTTTTATCAATAACGAGCTTGGCGACCTGGAAGCTGGGCTTGAAGCCGCTCTTGAAGCGCTGGACGTCGGCGGCCGGCTGGTGGTCATCAGCTTTCACTCGCTGGAAGACCGCATCGTCAAACAGTTCATGCGCCGGCATGCGAAAGGTGAGGCCGATACCTTGCCGCGCGACCTCCCGATCATCCCTGAAAAATTCGTGCCGCGCCTGAAGCTGCTGGGCAAACCGCAATACGCGTCCGCCCAAGAGGTCAAGGCGAACCCCCGTTCGCGCAGTGCAGTGATGCGTGTGGCGGAGAAGTTGCGGTGAATCAGCTGCGCCGCGCCATGCCCCACGGCAGCCTGCTGATGCTGGTGTTTTTTATTGCCGTGCTGATGTCGGCGATTGCTGTCGCCTATAGCGCGCACTGGAACCGCCAGTTGCTCAATGAGCTGTACGGCGAACTCAGTGTGCGTGACAAGGCGCAGGCTGAATGGGGCCGCCTGATACTTGAGCAGAGCACTTGGACTGCTCACAGCCGCATCGAGACCTTGGCTTCCGAGCAGTTGAAGATGCACATTCCTGAAGCGGGCGCTGTCAGGTTGGTGGCGCCATGAAACTCCAGGGCGCGCTCTATCCATGGCGTTTTCGCATCGTGCTCGCTCTGCTGGCATTGATGGTAGGGGCCATTGCATGGCGAATTGTCGACTTGCAAGTGCTGGATCAGGGGTTTCTAAAAGGGCAGGGAGATGCGCGCAGCGTGCGGCATATTCCAATCCCAGCACACCGTGGCCTCATGACTGATCGTCATGGCGAGCCCCTGGCGGTGAGTACTCCGGTCACCACGCTTTGGGCGAACCCGCGCGAAATGCAAAGTGCACAGGCCCGCTGGCCCGAACTGGCTGAGGCGCTGGGGCAGGACCCTGCTGGGCTGCATCAGCGCCTCAAGGATCAGGCCGAGCGAGAATTCATGTACTTGGTGCGCGGCCTGACACCTGAGCAGGGGCAGCGAGTTCTGGATATGGAGATACCGGGCGTTTACGCGCAAGAAGAGTTTCGCCGTTTCTACCCCGCTGGCGAAGTGGCCGCTCATGTGGTTGGTTTTACCGATATCGACGACCACGGTCGTGAAGGCATGGAACTGGCCTATAACGAGTGGTTGGCCGGTGTTCCGGGCAAGCGACAGGTGCTCAAGGACCGTCGTGGCCGTTTGATCAAAGATGTTCAGGTCGTAAAGAATGCCAAGGCCGGCAAGGCGCTTGCGCTGTCCCTTGATCTGCGCCTGCAGTATCTGGCGCATCGCGAGCTGCGTAACGCTTTGCTGGAGTTCGGCGCAAAAGCTGGCAGCTTGGTCGTGCTCGACGTGAAAACGGGCGAAGTGCTGGCCATGGTCAATCAGCCGACCTATAACCCGAACAATCGCCGGAATCTGCAGCCAGCGGCGATGCGTAACCGAGCAATGACGGACCTGTTTGAACCGGGTTCGACGATGAAACCCATCTCTATGAGCGCGGCCCTTGAAACGGGCCGGTGGAAGCCCAGCGACCTGGTTGAGGTTTGGCCAGGTTCGCTGCGCATCGGTCGCTACACGATCCGTGACGTGTCCAGAACCGAAGGCCGTGAGCTTAGCCTGACGGGCATCCTCATTAATTCTTCCAACGTCGGTATGAGCAAGGTTGCTTTTGATATCGGCGGCGCTGCGATTCATGAGGTCATGCGCAAGATCGGTTTTGGACAAGACACCGGTTTGGGCTTCCCTGGCGAGCGAGTCGGCAATCTTCCAACACATCGTGAATGGCGCCAGGCCGAAACTGCCACGCTTTCATATGGTTATGGCCTGTCGGTAACCGCTGTGCAATTGGCGCACGCCTATGGCGCGCTAGCCAACGATGGCCGCTTGGTGCCGATGTCATTGACCAGGGTCGATCACAAGCCGGAAGGCGTAGAGGTGGTGTCGCCGGAGGTCGCGAAAACGCTCCAAGGCATGCTGCAGGAGGTCATCGAGGCCCCGCGTGGCGTGTTCCGCGCCCAAGTGCCGGGTTATCACGTAGCTGGCAAGAGCGGTACCGCGCGCAAAGCTTCGACCGACAGTCGGGGTTATCAGGAAAATGCCTACCGTTCGATGTTTGCGGGTTTCGGGCCCATGAGTGATCCGCGTATTGCCATCGCAGTGGTCATCGATGAGCCCAGCAAGAGCGGCTATTACGGGGGACTGGTTTCGGCCCCGGTGTTCAGTCGTGTGATGTCCGGCGCGCTGCGCCTGATGAATGTTGCTCCTGACAACTTACCGCCCGAAGACGTCAAAACCGCCGACGCTGACAAGAGCAAGGGAGGGCGTATCTGATGCCGATGCCGCTGAATCAGTTACTGCCTCAAGCTGCCAGCGATACCCTCATTCGAGAGCTGACGCTGGACAGCCGCAAGGTCCGTCCGGGCGATTTGTTTCTGGCTGTGCCCGGATACCAGCAAGACGGCCGCGTGCACATTGCAGATGCGATTGCCCACGGCGCAGCTGCTATCGCTTACGAAGCCGAAGGTGCTGCGAAAATGACTGCGGCAAGCGCCGAGTTGGTGCCGGTTCGCAACCTGGCGGGGCAGCTATCGGCAATCGCAGGGCGATTCTATGGCGAGCCAAGCCGCAGCCTGCACCTGGTCGGCGTTACCGGGACCAATGGCAAGACCAGCGTGACCTACCTGATTGCCCAAGCTCTGGACCGCTTGGGTGAGCGTTGCGGGATCATCGGCACCCTCGGTACCGGCTTTCACGGAGAGTTGGTCCTCGGTCAGCACACCACGCCTGATGCGATCGGCGTACAGGCCAACCTGGCGAGCCTGAGGAAACAGGGCGCGCGCGCCGTTGCGATGGAGGTGTCCTCGCATGGCCTGGCGCAGGGACGTGTTGCCGCCCTGGCGTTCGATGTGGCTGTGTTTACCAATCTTTCACGAGATCATCTTGATTATCACGGCTCCATGGAGGCCTACGGTGAGGTCAAGGCGCGGTTGTTCACCACGCCCGGGCTCAGCTGTCGGGTGATTAATCTGGACGACACCTTGGGCCGTTCGCTCGCGGCACAGCACGCTGATTCACGACTGATCACGTACAGTCTTGAAGATGCGTCGGCTTATCTGTACTGCCCCGAAGCGCGGCTAGACGATAGGGGAATCCACGCACGCTTGGTGACGCCCCAGGGTGAACGTTCGCTGCGCAGCCCTCTGCTCGGTCGGTTTAACGTCAGCAATGTGCTCGCTGCAGTAGGCGCTTTGCTGGGAATGGATTATCCGCTAGACGAAATTCTCGTGGCGCTGCGGGAAGTAGACGGCCCTGCCGGTCGAATGCAGCGGCTAGGTGGCGGTAATCGCCCGTTGGTCGTGGTCGATTATGCCCATACGCCCGATGCGCTGGAAAAGGTGCTTGGCGCCCTACGCCCGCATACCCGCGGTAAGTTGTTGTGTCTGTTCGGCTGCGGTGGCGACCGCGACCGTGGCAAGCGCACGCTGATGGCTCAGGTAGCCGAGCGTTTGGCAGACCACGTCACGGTCACCGATGACAATCCGCGCAATGAAGATCCGTTACAGATCCTCGATGAGATTCGTGCAGGTTTCAGCGCACCCGAACAAGCCCTATTTGTGCCGGGGCGCGCCGCAGCCATTGCCCGCTGTATTGAAAGCAGCGGTATTGATGACGTGGTGCTGCTGGCCGGCAAGGGGCATGAGGATTACCAGGAAATAAAGGGCGAGCGCCTGCCATTCTCCGATCTCGAACAGGCCTCGACGGCCCTGGCTGCCTGGAGGGGTTCTCATGCTTGAAGCCAAGCGTCTTAGTGCTCTGGTCGAGCCGTTGTCAGCCAAGTTGATCAATGCCGATGCAGCGTTTAGCTCTGTCAGCACCGACAGCCGCGCGATCGAGCCTGGAGAGCTTTTCATTGCGCTCACCGGGCCTCGCTTCGACGGCCATACCTACCTTGCAGAAGTTGCGGCCAAGGGCGCCGTCGCCGCGCTGGTTGAGCGCCATGTACCAGAGGTTTCGTTGCCTCAGCTTGTTGTTGCCGATAGCCGTATCGCTCTAGGCCAGCTGGGCGCATTGAACCGCAACGCGTTCAACGGTCCGGTCGCGGCCATTACCGGCTCCAGTGGCAAGACCAGCGTCAAGGAACTGCTTGCCAGCATCCTACGCGCTGCCTATGGCGACGATGCGGTTCTCGCCACCCGCGGCAATCTAAATAACGATCTGGGCGCACCGCTCACGCTCCTGGAATTGGGCGCACAGCACAAGGCTGCGGTGATTGAGCTAGGCGCTTCACGTGTCGGCGAAATTGCCTATACCGTCAGCCTGACTCGGCCAGATGTCAGCTTGATTACCAACGCGGGCACGGCTCATGTTGGCGAGTTTGGTGGTCCGGAGAAAATCGTCGAGGCCAAGGGCGAGATTCTCGATGGCCTCGGCCCAAATGGCGTTGCCGTGCTCAATCGAGACGACCGCGCCTTTTCAGTTTGGGAACGCCGAGTAGCAGGCAAGCACGTCGTGAGCTTTGCGTTAACGAGTCCGCTGGCCGACATCCACCCCGCTTCGATTGCCTACGACCTTCGCGGCTGCCCCAATTTCGTACTGACTGGACCGGCTGGGTCGGTGCGCGTCCAGCTGAATTTGCTCGGACGCCACAGCGTAGCCAATGCCTTGGCCGCAGCCGCGGCCGCCAGTGCGATGGGCGTTTCGCAGGAACACATCGTCGCCGGGCTCGAGAGTCTGCAGCCAGTGAAAGGGCGAGGCGTGGCGCAGATGCTGACTAATGGCGTTCGCCTCATAGACGACACCTACAACGCCAATCCGGCATCCGTCTGCGCAGCTATTGACGTGCTGGCGGGGTTTGCCGGACGCACAGTACTGGTACTGGGTGACATGGGTGAGCTGGGTTCGTGGGCCGAGCAGGGGCACCGAGAAGTCGGCTGTTATGCCGTAGGCAAAGTGGACACCTTATTTGCGGTCGGGCCGCTAATGAAGTACGCCGTCGATGCCTTCGGCCATGGCGCACGCCATTTCTCCGATCAGCAGAGCCTGATCGAGTCTTTGCGACTGGAGCAAGGCAATGCGACCACCATTTTGATCAAGGGATCACGGAGCGCTGCGATGGACAAAGTCGTCGCAGCGCTTTCCGCTTCCGGCATGGAGAAACATTAATGCTGCTGCTACTCGCTGAGTACCTGCAACAGTTCCACACGGGCTTCGCGGTCTTTCAATACCTCTCCCTGCGTGGAATTCTTGGCGTACTGACCGCGCTGGTCCTGTCGCTGTGGTTGGGACCCTGGCTGATCCGTACGCTTCAGCTGCGCCAAATCGGCCAGGCGGTACGCACTGATGGGCCACAAACGCATCTGTCGAAATCCGGCACGCCAACCATGGGCGGGGCACTGATCCTCAGCGCGATCGCCATTAGCACATTGCTCTGGGCCGATCTGTCTAATCGCTATGTTTGGGTAGTGCTGGCTGTGACCTTGTTGTTTGGCGCGATAGGTTGGGTTGACGACTACCGCAAGGTGATCGAGAAGAATTCTCGCGGTCTCCCGAGTCGCTGGAAATACTTCTGGCAGTCGGTCTTCGGTGTCGGCGCTGCGATCTTCCTTTATATGACCGCACAGACCCCGGTCGAAACCACCTTGATACTGCCGCTGCTGAAAAACATCGAGATCCCGCTGGGGATCGGCTTCATCGTGCTGACCTATTTCGTCATCGTCGGCTCAAGCAATGCGGTAAACCTCACCGATGGGCTGGACGGCCTGGCGATCATGCCGACCGTGATGGTTGGTGGTGGTCTGGGCATCTTCTGCTACCTGTCGGGCAACGTGAATTTCGCCGATTACCTACTGATTCCATACATCCCGGGAGCCGGTGAGCTGATCGTGTTCTGTGGTGCGCTGATCGGCGCCGGGCTCGGCTTTCTCTGGTTCAACACCTATCCAGCGCAGGTATTCATGGGCGATGTGGGCGCCCTCGCGCTTGGCGCGGCCTTGGGCACCATTGCCGTGATCGTCCGGCAGGAGGTGGTGCTGTTCATCATGGGCGGGGTCTTCGTGATGGAAACCCTGTCGGTGATGATCCAGGTCGCCTCGTTCAAGCTGACCGGTAAGCGCGTGTTCCGCATGGCGCCGATTCATCACCATTTCGAGCTCAAGGGCTGGCCAGAGCCCCGAGTGATCGTGCGCTTCTGGATCATCACGGTGATCCTGGTGCTGGTCGGTCTCGCCACGCTGAAATTGAGGTAATAAAGAGTGCTCATCGCTTCCGATCAGTTCCGCATCGTCGTAGGTCTCGGCAAGAGCGGCATGTCCTTGGTTCGCCATCTGGCCAGCCGTGGTGTGCCGTTTGCCGTCGCTGATACGCGTGCGAACCCACCGGAGCTGGCCACTCTGCAAGCGCAGTATCCCAATGTCGAGGTTCGTTGTGGCGAGCTCGATCCGCAGTTCCTCAGCCGCGCCAGCGAGCTGTTGGTCAGTCCGGGCCTGCCGATCAGCACGCCGGCATTGCAGGCCGCCGCGGCCAACGGGGTGAAGCTGTCCGGTGACATCGAACTGTTCGCGCGCGAAGCCAAGGCGCCAATCGTGGCTATCACCGGATCGAACGCGAAAAGCACGGTGACCAGCCTGGTTGGCGAAATGGCTATTGCGGCCGGTCGCAAGGTGGCTGTGGGAGGGAACCTGGGTACGCCAGCGCTGGATCTGCTCAATGACGATGTCGAGCTCTACGTGTTGGAACTGTCGAGCTTCCAGTTGGAAACCACCGACCAGCTAAATGCCGAGGTCGCAACCTGCCTGAATATCAGCGAAGACCACATGGATCGCTATGACGGGCTGCCGGCCTACCACCAGGCCAAGCATCGTATATTCCGTGGTGCACGTCAGGTTGTGACCAACCGTGATGATCGCCTCAGTCGGCCGTTGATTGCAGATGATCTACCCACCTGGTCCTTCGGACTCGGCAAGCCTGATTTCAAGGGCTTCGGGTTGTTCGAAGAAAATGGCGAAAAGTATCTCGCCTTCCAGTTCGACGCCCTGATGCCGGCCAACCAATTGAAGATGCGTGGGGCTCATAACCAGTCCAATGCGCTGGCGGCCTTGGCTCTCGGCCACGCTGTCGGCCTCCCGTTCGAGCCGATGCTCACGACCCTGCGAAACTTCGGCGGGCTGGCCCATCGCTGCCAATGGGTCGGAAAACGCAAAGGCGTTACCTACTACGACGACTCGAAGGCGACTAACGTCGGAGCTGCTCTGGCCGCAATCGATGGGCTGGGTAGCGACATCACGGGTGAGTTGGTGCTCATCGCCGGTGGCGATGGCAAGGGTGCCGATTTTTCGGCCTTGCACAGTCCGGTCTCGCATCAATGCCGTGCGGTCGTTTTGCTGGGGCGCGATGCGCAGCTGCTAGCGGCTGCGCTTGAAGGGGCTGCACCCATCCACCGCGTCCAGACACTCCAAGACGCTGTAGAGCTGGCCGCCAAGCTGGCCCAGCCCGGCGATGCGGTCCTACTGTCGCCAGCCTGTGCCAGCCTCGACATGTTCGAGAATTTCGAAGATCGCGGACGTCAGTTCGCCGCCGCGGTGGGGGCGCTCAGCTGATGCTCGCATTCTTGCGTAGTGCGCCTTCGCCCCTGTTCAGCCGTCGCGGACTGGACCTCGACTTCCCTATGCTCGCAGGCTGCCTGGCTTTGTTGGGCCTTGGCTTGGTCATGATCACTTCCGCGTCCTCCGAAGTCGCGGCGGTGAATGCCGGCAATCCCATGTATTACATGATCCGCCATCTGGTGTACGTCCTGCTCGGACTTGGCGCCGCAGCCCTGGTTCTGTTGGTGCCCCTCTCAGCTTGGCAGCGGTTGGACTGGATGCTGCTGATCGGTGCATTTGTGCTGTTGATTCTGGTGTTGATTCCAGGCATCGGTCGCGAGGTGAACGGTTCCATGCGCTGGATCGGTTTCGGCGCATTCAACGTACAGCCGTCGGAATTGGCCAAGCTGTTCGTCGTGGTTTACCTGGCCGGTTATCTGGTGCGCCGCCAACAAGAAGTGCGCGAAAGCCTATGGGGCTTTCTCAAGCCGTTTCTGGTTTTGCTTCCCATGGCCATGCTGCTTCTGCTTGAGCCGGATTTTGGTGCAACCGTGGTGATGATGGGCGCGGCGGTTGCCATGCTGTTCCTCGGGGGCGTCGGCCTGGTTCGATTCAGCCTGCTGGTTCTGCTCGCAGTCGGCGCGGTGTTCGTTCTGGTACAGACGCAGGAGTACCGACTGCAGCGGTTGATTACCTTCACCGACCCCTGGGCCGATCAGTACGGTGCGGGCTACCAGCTGACGCAGGCCTTGATCGCATTTGGGCGTGGTGAATGGCTGGGTGTTGGCCTTGGCAACAGCGTTCAGAAGCAGTTCTATCTGCCTGAGGCGCATACCGATTTCGTCTTTTCCGTGCTCGCCGAAGAGCTGGGCATGGTGGGCGCGCTGCTGACCATCCTGCTGTTCGCTTTCGTTGGTGTTCGCGCCTTGTACATCGGGCTTGCGGCCGAGCGGGCGCGGCAGTTCTTCGCTGCTTATATCGCCTGGGGCGTTGCGTTCCTTTGGCTCGGTCAGTTCCTGATCAACGTTGGCGTGAATATCGGGCTGTTGCCGACCAAAGGTCTGACCTTGCCGTTCCTGAGTTATGGCGGCAGCTCGCTGGTGGTGACCTGCGCCAGCATGGCCTTGCTGCTGCGCATTGAGTGGGAAAGCCGCACGGTGCTGGGCAGCGAAGATGCCGAGTTCAGCGAAGAGGATTTTGCCGAGGCGCCTGCACCCCAGAGCAAGGGGGCCGCGTATGGGCGGTAATGTTTTGATCATGGCGGGCGGAACCGGGGGGCATGTATTCCCGGCGTTGGCCTGCGCTCACGAGTTCCAGAGCCGTGGCTATAGCGTGCACTGGCTTGGCACGCCGCGAGGCATCGAAAACGAAGTGGTTCCTGCTGCTGGACTGCCGCTGCACCTGATTCAGGTAAGCGGATTGCGTGGCAAGGGACTGGGACCTCTGCTCAAGGCGCCGTTCCAACTGCTGCGCTCGCTTGGTCAGGCGCGGCGCGTGATCCGTGAACTCCGACCGGTTTGTGTGCTTGGGCTTGGTGGCTACGTGACCGGCCCGGGTGGGTTGGCCGCTAGGTTGGCAGGGGTCCCCTTGGTGATCCACGAGCAGAACGCTGTCGCCGGAACTGCCAATCGCAGTCTGGTGCCGTTTGCGCAGCGCGTCTGCGAGGCGTTTCCGAATACATTCAGCGCAAGCTCGAAGCGCCGCACTACTGGTAATCCCGTGCGCAATGAGCTGTTTCTCGAGACGCCGAGACAGACGTTGCTTGGCCGCCGCCCACGGCTGCTGGTCCTAGGCGGCAGCCTGGGTGCTGAACCGCTGAACAAGCTTTTGCCGGAGGCGCTCGCCCAGTTGCCTAGCAAGCTGCGTCCTGAGGTCTTCCATCAGGCGGGCAAGCAGCACGCTGAGATTACTCAGGAGCGCTATGTCGCGGCAGGCGTCGACGCTGAGGTCGCCCCGTTCATAAAAGATATGGCGCGGGCTTATGCCTGGGCCGATCTGGTGATCTGCCGCTCCGGCGCGCTGACGGTGTGCGAGCTGGCAGCTGCCGGGCTGCCTTCGTTTCTGGTGCCACTGCCCCACGCGATCGACGACCACCAGACCCGTAACGCCGAATATCTGGCGAAGGAAGGCGCCGCCGTTCTTCTTCCCCAAGCAAAAACCGATGCTGCCGCACTGGCCGCGCAGTTGACCGAGGTAATGATGCAGCCGGAAAAACTCAAGGCCATGGGAGCCACGGCACGTCGCCTGGCTCGGCCGGACGCCACCCGAACCGTCGTCGATATCTGTCTGGAGGTGGCGCATGGCTAAGTCCCCAGCTGCGGTCAAAGCCGAAGTACGGCGCATGCGCCGCATCCGCCGGATTCACTTCGTCGGAGTGGGTGGCGTTGGCATGTGCGGCATCGCCGAAGTGCTGCTGAACCTCGGTTACGACGTTTCCGGTTCGGATCTCAAAACCTCGGCGAGCACCGAGCGCCTGCAGAATTTCGGCGCGCACATTTTCATCGGCCACCAGGCTGGGAACGTCGCTGGGGCTGATGTACTGGTGGTTTCCAGCGCGGTCAACGCTTCCAATCCGGAAGTGGCCTTTGCGCTCGAGCAGCGAATACCAGTCGTGCCGCGTGCCGAGATGCTCGCCGAGCTGATGCGCTATCGCCACGGCATTGCCGTAGCAGGTACCCATGGCAAGACCACTACCACCAGCTTGCTGGCTTCTGTGTTTGCTGCGGGTGGGCTGGATCCAACCTTTGTGATCGGCGGCCGCCTGACCGCGGCTGGCACCAATGCCCAGCTGGGTTCCAGCCGGTATCTGATTGCCGAGGCCGACGAAAGCGACGCCAGTTTCCTGCATTTGCAGCCGATGGTCGCTGTCGTCACCAACATCGATGCCGACCACATGAGCACCTATGGCGGTGACTTCGGCAAGCTAAAGAAGACGTTCGTCGAATTCTTGCACAACCTTCCGTTCTACGGGCTGGCGGTGCTGTGTGTCGACGACCCGGTAGTGCGCGAAATCATTCCACAGGTGGGACGCCCTATCACTACGTACGGCATGCATGAAGATGCTGATGTCAGGGCGATAAATGTTCGTCAGGAAGGGATGCGCACCTATTTCACGGTGCTGCGGGACGGCTTCGACGCGCTCGATGTGTCGGTCAACATGCCCGGCAACCATAATGTGCTCAACGCCCTGGCAACTATCGCGATTGCCACTGACGAGGGCATCGACGACGAGGCGATCGTCCAGGGCTTGTCTCAGTTTGGTGGTGTCGGCCGGCGTTTCCAGGTTTATGGTGAGTTACCAGTCGAAGACGGCAGTGTGATGCTCGTCGACGATTACGGCCATCACCCGCGTGAAGTGGCCGCCGTGATCCAGGCCGTCCGGGGCGGATGGCCCGAGCGTCGCTTGGTCATGGTCTATCAGCCGCACCGCTTCAGCCGGACACGTGATCTATACGACGACTTCGTGCAGGTGTTGAACGACGCGAATGTGTTGCTCGTGATGGAAGTGTATCCAGCCGGCGAGGAACCTATTCCTGGCGCCGACAGCCGCCATCTTTGCCACAGCATCCGCCAGCGCGGCCAACTCGACCCGATCTACATCGAGCGCGGTGTCGACTTGGCTCCGTTGGTCAAACCGCTGCTGCGTCCGGGCGACATTCTGCTTTGCCAGGGCGCTGGCGACATAGGCGGGTTGGCCCCGCAACTCATCAACAGTCCCCTGTTTGCTGGCGCAGCAAGCGCCACGAGGAAGAGCGAATGACGGCCCTGCAATCGACCCGTGACCCCCGAACGTTCGGCCGGGTCGCCGTGCTCTACGGTGGCAAGAGTGCCGAGCGCGAGGTGTCGCTGAAGTCTGGAGCGGCAGTGCTCGCGGCTCTGCAGTCGGCCGGTGTTGACGCGTTCGGCATCGACGTTGACGATAATTTGTTGGTTCGGCTGAGCAGCGAACGCATTGATCGCGCCTTTATCGTGCTGCATGGGCGTGGCGGTGAAGACGGCAGCATGCAAGGCCTGCTCGAGTGCGCCGGAATTCCTTATACCGGAAGCGGCATCCTTGCATCGGCCCTGGCGATGGACAAGCTGCGCACTAAGCAGGTGTGGCAGAGCCTAGGTCTGCCGACCCCGCGGCATGCCGTGCTGGCCAGCGAGGCCGATTGTCGGGCCGCAGCCGAGAGTCTGGGTTTTCCGCTGATCGTCAAACCGGCGCACGAGGGCTCGAGCATCGGCATGGCGAAGGTCGGCGGTGTCGCTGAACTTATCGCTGCCTGGCGCGGGGCGAGTGCTTACGACTCGCAGGTGCTGGTCGAGCAATGGATCCAGGGGCCGGAGTTCACTATCGCCACTCTGCGCGGCACGGTGCTCCCACCGATTGGTCTGGGTACGCCGCACACCTTCTACGACTACGACGCGAAGTATGTCGCCAATGACACCCAGTACCGGATCCCTTGCGGGCTGGATGCGGCCAAAGAACAGGAGCTGAAGGACTTGTCCGCTCGCGCCTGCGAAGCAGTGGGTATCCAGGGCTGGGCGCGTGTCGATGTGATGCAGGATGACACGGGGGCTTTCTGGCTACTGGAAGTCAATACCGTACCGGGCATGACCGATCACAGCCTGGTGCCGATGGCTGCGCGGGCAGCAGGGCTGGATTTCCAGCAGCTGGTACTTGCAATTCTGTATGCCAGCCTGGCGACGGAGAACTGATCGATGATCACCACGCTGCGTCACTCTCAACCCGCCACCGGCCGCACCTCGCGCAAGCCGGTACAGCGGGGTGCGAGCCGCCTGGTGCAGCGCGAACCGCTTTCGGCGCGCTTGCCGCGGCCGAGCTTGGGTTCGCTCAAGCGTGCACTGTGGCCGGTATTGCTTGTGGGGCTGGCTGTGGGGCTTTACCAGCTGGGTGACTATCTCGCGCCCTATGCCGATCGGCCGATTGCCAAGGTAAGCGTTCGGGGCGAACTGACCTACGTCGATCAGCAAGCGGTGCAGGCGCGCATGGCGCCGTTTGTCGAGGCCAGTTTCTTTAAGGTTGATCTCGACGCTTTGCGTCGCGACCTTGAACAGATGCCGTGGATAGCCCATGTCGAAGCGCGCCGAATCTGGCCAGACGAGGTCATGGTGCGTCTTGACGAGCAGTTGCCCATTGCTCGCTGGGGCGACGAATCGCTGTTGAACAATAACGGTCAGGCCTTCGCCCCGGACAACTTGGCTCGGTATGAACACTTGCCGCAGTTGTATGGTCCGAAGCGGGCCCAGCAGCGGGTGATGCAGCAGTACCAGGTGCTCAGCCAGATGCTGCGGCCACTCGGTTTCTCCATTGCTCGCCTGGAGCTGCGAGCACGAGGCAGCTGGTTTGTGACGACCGGGCAGGGCGTCGAGCTGCTACTGGGAAGGGATCAGATAATCGAAAAAATGCGGCGCTTCACTGCCATCTACCAGCAAGAGCTGGCGCAGGAGAGCGACAAAATTGCGCGGATCGACCTTCGCTACGCCAATGGCCTCGCCGTTGCGTGGCGGGAGCCGAGCCCGACCACGACGGACGAATCCGTCGTAGCGAAGAATTGAGGAATGAAACACATGTCTAGCGTGCAAAGCGGCAAGATGATCGTCGGTCTCGACATCGGCACTTCCAAGGTGGTGGCGCTGGTCGGCGAAGTGACGCCGAATGGCGAGCTCGAGATCGTCGGGATCGGGACCCATCCGTCGCGTGGATTGAAAAAAGGCGTGGTGGTCAATATCGAGTCCACCGTTCAGTCGATCCAGCGCGCAGTTGAAGAGGCTCAGCTGATGGCGGGCTGCCGCATCCATTCTGCGTTCGTCGGCCTGGCTGGCAACCATATCCGCAGCCTCAACTCGCATGGCATCGTTGCCATCCGTGATCGTGAAGTCAGCACCGCAGACCTCGAACGTGTGCTCGACGCTGCACAGGCTGTGGCGATCCCGGCCGATCAAAGGGTTCTGCACACGCTGCCACAGGATTACGTGATCGATAACCAGGAAGGCGTGCGCGAACCACTGGGCATGTCCGGGGTTCGCCTGGAAGCCAAGGTTCATGTGGTCACCTGTGCGGTCAATGCAGCGCAGAACATCGAAAAGTGCGTACGCCGTTGTGGTCTAGAGGTTGACGACATCATCTTGGAACAGCTCGCCTCGGCCCATGCCGTGCTGACCGATGACGAGAAAGAGCTGGGCGTCTGCCTGGTGGATATCGGTGGCGGGACCACCGACATTTGCATATTCACCGAAGGCGCTATCCGGCACACCGCTGTCATTCCGATCGCAGGTGACCAAGTCACCAACGACATCGCCATGGCGCTGCGCACTCCGACTCAGTATGCGGAGGAGATCAAGATCCGCTACGCCTGCGCACTGGCGAAGTTGGCTGGGCCCGGCGAGACCATCAAGGTACCGAGCGTCGGCGAGCGGCCGCCGCGGGAACTCTCACGTCAGGCTCTGGCCGAAGTCGTGGAGCCGCGCTATGACGAACTCTTCACTTTGATTCAAGCCGAGCTGCGTCGCAGCGGCTACGAGGATCTGGTCCCGGCAGGGATCGTTCTCACAGGCGGTACAGCCAAGATGGAAGGTGCCGTCGAACTCGCAGAAGAAATCTTCCACATGCCGGTGCGCCTAGGCGTACCCCATAGCGTCAAAGGACTCGCGGACGTGGTCCGCAATCCCATCTATTCAACGGGTGTGGGCCTGTTGCTTTACGGAATGCGCAAGCAGACCGACGGCGCATCCATGTCCGGTCTCGGCAATTTCGCCGAAGAACCCAAAACATCTGTCGTGGACCGGCTCAAGAGCTGGATCCAGGGCAATTTCTGAGCAGTGCGGCTGTACCTAAAACTAGAAAGCTGGAAGGAGAGAGGGAAATGTTCGAACTCGTAGATCATACCCCGCAAAGTGCAGTGATTAAGGTCATTGGCGTAGGCGGAGGCGGCGGCAACGCCGTCAATCACATGGTGCGCAACAACGTTGAAGGTGTGGAGTTCATCTGCGCCAACACCGATGCTCAGGCGCTGAAGAAAATCGAAGCCCGGACTGTACTGCAGTTGGGTTCGGCCATTACCAAGGGGCTGGGCGCAGGTACCAATCCTGATATCGGTCGTCAGGCCGCGATGGATGACCGCGAGCGCATTGCCGAGGTGCTGCAGGGCGCTGACATGGTATTCATTACCACCGGCATGGGCGGCGGTACCGGCACCGGCGCCGCGCCGGTCATCGCTTCGGTGGCCAAGGAAATGGGCATTCTCACCGTTGCAGTCGTGACCCGTCCGTTCCCGTTCGAAGGGCGTCGTCGCATGCAGGTCGCCGACGAAGGCATTCGCCAGCTGTCCGAGTGTGTCGACTCGCTGATCACCATCCCCAATGAAAAGCTACTGACCATCCTCGGCAAGGATGCGAGCCTGCTTTCCGCCTTCGCTAAGGCTGACGATGTGCTGACCGGTGCCGTGCGCGGCATCTCCGACATCATGCAGCGTCCGGGCCTGATGAACGTCGACTTCGCTGACGTTAAAACGGTCATGGGCGAGATGGGTATGGCCATGATGGGGACTGGTTGTGCCACCGGCCCGAACCGCGCTCGCGAGGCCACCGAGGCCGCGATCCGCAACCCACTGCTGGAAGACGTCAACCTGCAGGGCGCGCGTGGCATTCTGGTTAACATTACCGCTGGTCTGGATCTTTCGCTGGGCGAGTACGCTGCGGTGGGTGAGATCATCGAGGCGTTCGCCTCCGACGAAGCGACCGTCAAGGTCGGTGCCGTGATCGACCCCGATATGCTTGACGAACTGCACGTGACGGTTGTGGCCACTGGGCTCGGACCGCGCAATGAGAAGCCGGTCAAGGTTGTAGACAATACCCTGCAGACTGCAGCGGTCGCGCCCCAGGCCGCCCCAGTCGCGCGTCAGGATCAGGCCGCGGTGAATTATCGTGACCTGGACCGACCAACCGTGATGCGTAATCAGGCCCACGCAGCGGCTACCGCGGCGAAGATGAATCCTCAGGAGGACTTGGATTACCTGGACATCCCGGCGTTCTTGCGTCGTCAGGCTGATTGATTGGATGTATCAGGACTATCGGGGTGATTGGTATTCAGCAAAGTTGGGTTCTGCTATGATCGCCACCTTTGTTGGAAACCATTCGCAACAGCGCACTAGCGAAAACGAGCCATGATCAGACAACGCACCTTGAAGAACATCATTCGCGCCACTGGCGTCGGCCTGCACTCGGGGGAGAAGGTTTACCTCACCCTGAAGCCGGCTCCAGTGGATACCGGAATCGTGTTCTGCCGCACCGATCTCAACCCGCCTGTGCAGATTGCCGCACGGGCCGAGAACGTCGGCGAGACGACCATGTCGACTACGCTGGTCAGCGGTGACGTCAAAGTCGATACGGTGGAGCATTTGCTTTCAGCTATGGCTGGGCTGGGCATTGACAATGCCTATGTTGAGCTTTCCGCTTCGGAAGTGCCGATCATGGACGGTAGCGCTGGGCCCTTCGTATTCCTGATTCAATCGGCCGGCCTGCAGGAGCAGGACGCCCCCAAGAAGTTTATCCGCATCATCCGCGAGGTCTCGGTAGAGGATGGCGACAAGCGCGCCACATTCCTGCCATTCGAAGGCTTCAAGGTGAGTTTCGAGATCGATTTCGACCATCCGGTTTTCCGGGGTCGCACCCAGACCGCCAGTGTGGATTTCTCCAGTACTTCCTTCGTCAAGGAAGTCAGTCGAGCACGAACCTTCGGTTTCATGCGCGACATCGAGTTTCTTCGCTCGCATAACCTGGCCCTGGGTGGGAGCGTCGAAAACGCCATCGTGGTCGATGAAGACCATGTGCTCAACGAAGACGGCCTGCGGTATGAGGACGAGTTCGTGAAGCACAAGATTCTCGATGCAATTGGTGATCTTTACTTGCTGGGCACCAGCCTGATCGGCGAATTCCGCGGCTTTAAATCCGGACATGCCTTGAACAACCTATTGCTGCGCACCCTGGTGGAACAAAAGGATGCGTGGGAAATGGTGACGTTCGAAGACTCCCAGACCGCACCGATCTCCTACATGCGCCCGGCAGCAGCCGGCTGAGCTGTACTCTCTTTCCTTTTTTTGAGGCCACCTTTTGGGTGGCCTTTTTTTTGGGGCAGCGAAAGGAGCGTACGGTTCGGTCAGTTCAAACCATCTAGCAGACCGGCCATGTCATCGGCGTGCTCTTCTTCCTGAGCAAGGATGTCCTCGAAGATGCGCCGCGTAGTTGGGTCTTTATCTCCGATGTATTGGACGATCTCGCGGTAGCTGTCGATCGCGATGCGCTCCGCCACTAGGTTCTCGAACACCATGTCACGCAGGCCGTTTCCCTCAGCATATTGCGCATGGGCGCGCTCGGTGAGACCGTCCGGGTTGAAGTCCGGGGCACCACCGAGCTGAACGATGCGTTCGGCCAGACGGTCGGCGTGCTCTTGTTCTTCATTGGCGTGCTCGAGAAACTCGTCAGCGGCGACGCTCGATTTCAAGCCTGTCGCCATATAGTAATGGCGCTTATAGCGCAGGTAGCAGACCAGTTCGGTCGCCAGCGCCTCGTTGAGCAGGTTGATCACCGTATCGCGATCGGCCGAGTAGCTTTCGGTCACCGCGCCGTTTTCGACATGCTGGCGTGCGCGTTCGCGCAAAGTCTGTTTATCGCTCAATTGCACGTAACTCATCACGGTCTCCTGGGTCTGTGGCGCGCGATATGCGCAGCCGGGTAGCCGTCGCGCCTGTCGGCGTCTCGCTGGGCCCTAAGCTGTGATAGGCAGGGATGCGGAAAGTTTAGCCGCGTCCGTCACTGGGGCGTTCCGGCTTGACCGGCTCTTCAACAGGAATTGGCTCGCCGGGTTCTTTGCGTTCAGGCTCGGGAATCGGGCTTGGTGTTCCGTCGTCCCGAGGGTCGGGTTTCTGCATTCTATCTGCCATCAACTGAGCGCCTTTATCAGCTCGTCCTTGCGCATCTTCGAACGACCGTGCACATCACGCTCCTGCGCTTTATGCATCAGTTCGTCGCGGGTGAGATCAGTAAGGGATGTGCTACCTGAGCGGTCGCTACGTGCCGAGCCCTTGTTGGGTGAATCGCCGGAGCGAGCCTCTGCAGCTCGATGTGCAGAATCCTTGCGGTCGGCTCGCTTGGCTGTCTCGCTTTTCTCTTGCCCCGAACCGCCCTTGCGTTCGCCCCCACCGGATTGTTTGTTGACAGTGGCCCAAGCTCGCGCTTCTGCTTCTTTAGCTGGTACGCCGCGCTCTTCATAGCTGTCTTCGATATGTTCGGCTTTACGTTGTTGTTTCTCGGTGTATTTCGATTTTTCGCCTCTAGGCATAACGGCGTCCTCCTGTTGGGATGGCGATGTGGACCTACTGGCAGTGGCGTCTGGCGATTTGCCGCAGTATCTATCCTGTTTGGTCCGCGGTGCCGGCCTCAAGTTTCACTCGTGTTAGCATTGCCGGCTGGCACAACCGGCCCGCCGACGGCACGGATGACATGCTTCTCACGCCCCGAGGCGCCGCATTAGGTCAGCGCGAGCACAATAATTCTTGCTACGCCTCGATCGAGCGGAACAAAACGCATTTATGCTGGCCTGAACCAAGCGCGGGCCGCGCTATCTCGGTAGCTGCAGACTGATGCGTGTATCGAGTTTGTTACGAATCCATGCCTGCCGTTCACGCAGGCCTTGAACGAGGCGCTAACCAGATGCGAATTCTAGTATGCGGAGCCGGTGGCCAGGTCGGTCACGAATTGATAAACCGTGCCAGCGGGTACGGTCTCGAAGCGCTCGGCATGACTCGCGACAATCTTGACATCACGGATGCGGGGCAGGTGGCTGATCTGGTTAGCCGGCTCAAGCCGGGGCTTATCATCAATGCGGCGGCTTACACGCATGTCGACAATGCCGAGACGCACAGTGAGAGGGCCTATAGCGTAAACCGCGACGGTGCAGAACGGCTGGCGCAAGCGGCTCGTCAAGCCTCCATTCCTCTGCTGCACATATCCACGGATTATGTGTTTTCCGGAAATGCTCGAGCGCCTTATAGAGAGGAAGATGAAGTCGCGCCAACAGGTGTTTATGGTGCTAGCAAGCTAGCGGGCGAAGCGGCCATTCAAGCCGTGCTGAACGAGCATCTTATTTTGCGAACCAGCTGGGTCTATGGGGTGCATGGCCACAATTTTGTGAAAACCATGCTACGCCTTGGCTGCCAGCGAGACGCCCTATCGGTAGTTGCCGATCAGTATGGCTGCCCCACTCAGGCGGGTAGCATTGCCGACGCGTTGCTGGAGCTGGCGCAGCGTTATGCCCAGAACGGCGTTTTGGCGTGGGGTCTCTACCATTACAGTGGGCGTTCCCCGTGTACCTGGTTCGATTTCGCCGTGGAAGTTTTCCGTCAGGCGGAAGCCAAGAGCATGCTTGCTGCCCGTCCCAAGGTATCGCCTATTAGCACCGCTCAATACCCCACTCCTGCGCGCCGGCCGGCTTGGTCGGTACTCGATTGCTCGAAGTTCGAGACGACCTTTGGCATCGAGACCCACGACTGGCATGACGACCTGTCCATTGTGCTCGATGCGCTGGCCGAGGGGGCAGCTGTTGCAGCCGCAGGTGCCGCGCAGCACACCCAAGCCTAAGCACCCAAGCGCGGCGCTGTCTACGCTAGGGTGCAACGGCCTAGGCGTGATGTGGTGATCTGACGCGAGACTCGGGTATTCTGCGCGGTCTTTTGCGGGGCGACATGAAGTCGCAACGATTGCTGGAGAAGCCGCGTGGTGGTGTTCCAGGCGATATTGCCAATCTTCGGCTTGATCATGCTCGGCTACCTGTTGGGGTGGCGTGGCTGGCTGGCGGGGGAGGCGGCAGCTGGGCTCGCCAATATAACCTTCAAATTGTTCATGCCGGCAGTCTTGTTCACCGGCATTGCCCGTGCGCAGCTTAGCGACGGGATGTCAGTGACACTGTTATTGGCCTATTTCGGGCCGGTACTTACCGTTTTCATGCTGGTGTCGCTGATTGCCCACCGTCTGCTCGGGCGAGCCTCGCCCCTCGGCTTGACCGCGGCCTACTCGAATAACGTATTGGTCGGGATCCCTCTGGTGACCACGTTGCTCGGGCCGGCGAGCCTCGTGTACGTTTTTGCCATTCTGGTGTTTCACAGCCTGGTCCTGTTCTCGCTACAGAGCTTTTACAACGCGTTCGGCTCGGGGCAAAAGGTCAATGCCGCGGCGTTGCTGAAGAATTTGGCCAACCCACTCATTGTTGGCCTGTTGCTCGGTGCGTTGTTGAATATATCCAGCTTGGACCTGCCGCTGCCGATCTGGCGTGTCGCTGATTGGCTCGCCCAGGCTGCATTGCCTTGTGCGCTGATGGTGCTGGGCATCAGCCTGTCACGTTATCGGTTGCGGCCTAGCGCCACGGCTCTCGGACTGGCGCTGGTGAAGCTAGCTCTGTTTCCGCTGCTGGTCTGGTATGTCGGCCGATGGTTGCCGGGCCTTAGTCATGACGCCTTGAGCGTGTTGGTATTGCTGGCTGCGTGCCCGAGCGGTGTCAACGTGCTGGCCTTCGTGGTCAATCAGGAAGACACCCGCGCAGTTAGCTCGACGGTGTTTCTCTCGACCCTCTTGGCGGTGATCAGTCTGCCGCTGTGGATGCTGCTACTGTCGACCTGACTGCCTTGGTCAGGTTTGCTTGTCGGTACGCGCATGGTTGGCGACGATGTCTTCCAGGCGCAGCCCGGTCAGGCCGTGGATGGTCTTCCAGAGGTAGTAGAAGATCGCCATCATCATCACCATGCTCGGGATTGCAATCATCGGATAGCTGAGCAAGGTCATACGGCCGAGTTCTGCGTTGAATGCCTCGCTACCGGCGGGGCTATTGACGATCCATTTGGCTAGTACGTAGTTCATGAACGACGAAAAGAAGAAGGTGGCACTGAGAAAATAGGTCGCGCGCAGCAGTCGCGTCTCGAAGTGAGCGGTTTGCCCGTTGCGCTCAAGTTGCTCATGAACCTTATCAACGTTCAGCACCTTGGGGTTGTAGAGCAAGGTGCGAATCAACGGAAAGCGTGTGCGGGTCGAGGCCAGTACGGCGACACCAATGATGCCGGGGATTGCCGCTTCCTTGATCGCCAGCCATTTCGGATCGAGCTGCAGCAAGCCGATGCCGCCGGTAAGCAGCACGCTGACCAGGCCCAGCAGGGCTATCCAATTGAACTTGCGGTATTTCACCAGCTCGAACAACCCCCAGCCGAGTGGGAAGGCCAGCGCCAGCAATAGTGCGCCATCCGCGCCGAGCCGGTCTTCGCCGCTGAGTTTCATCAGGATCAGCGATGGGATGACGATGCTGATTGCCAGGTCCATTAAAGGGCGCGGCTTATGCGCGGCCGGTTGCTCGGAGCTGGGTCGGTTGGTGCGGGTATTGGTCATTTGATTCGCTTTCGGCTCGTAAGAGGGCGAATGATCGCGCGGCAAGGCGCGCATAGCCATAGGGCAATGGTGTTGTTTCGTGACGCGCTCAGCGCCTCGCAGGGCCGGTGCGTCGCCGCAGCGACCACTGTCCCGCTTCAAACAGCGCGACTACCAGAATTGCCAGGGCAAGCGGCAGAAGCAGGTAAAAACCCCTGAATACGATTAGCGCGGCTAGCACATCAGCCGTAGGCAGCTCTGGCATGGCGGCCAGGAAGGTCACTTCGAGCACCCCGAGTCCACCGGGTGCGTGTGACAACAACGCCAGCGAAAATGAGGCAAGGAATACGCCGAGCACCACCAGATAGCCGGGATTGCCTGCCTCGGGCAGGGCAAAATAGATGATTGCCGCGGCACACGCGAGCTCCAGCGGCGCGGCAATCAGCTGTCTCCCAACAATAGGCAGGCGCGGGTAGGTGATTCGCCATTTGCCCAGCTGCATTGGCGGGAAATGTCGCCAGGCGCCGATCACGTAAAGCCCGATAAGGCATAGCAGCGAAGCGCCTATTGCAATCGATAGCCATCGCTCGGCATCGACGAGCCTGTTGAGCAATTCCGGTCTGCAGATCAACACGATGCCGCTGGCCAACAGCGTACCAAGGATAAAGGTCAACGAGCAGAACACGATCAGTACGCCGATTTCGTGAGGCGTCAGTCCTTTGCTGCGGTACGCACGGTAACGCACGACTGCACCTGAAAACACGGACGCGCCAACATTATGAGCGAGGGCGTAGGTGGTGAACGAGCAGAGCGTGATGAACCACCATGAGATGTGCTTACCCAGGTGGGCTATGGCGATTCGGTCGTACCAGGCCAGTGCAAAGTAGGCCCCCAGCGTTGCCAGTCCGGCCAGCGTCCAATTACGGGCGCTGATCGCGGCGAGGCTGTCGGTCAGTTCGGCCAGTGAAAGATTGCGAATTTCCTGATAGAGCAGATAACCGGACAGCACTACCGCCGTGATGCCCACAAGGGTCCAGGCGACATCGCTCCTCTTCATCATTGCGTGGGCTCCTTGGCGACGGCTCATGCCTCGAAGCGAAGGTTCGGACAATGGGTAATGCTACGTCGCTGAATAATTCGGCCGGTCTTTTATCGGCAGCGGACCGGGCGTTTTGTTCACTGTTGGACGAAAGGTACCTAACAGGGGCACCCCTGTACCGCGGTGGAGTCCATCGTGGAGCAACTACAAAGGAGTGCTCATGCCAGATATTCCCCGCGTTTCCCAGGCAGAAAGCTCGCTTTCGTTACTTGGCGAAGGCTATTCATTTATCCCCAGTCGCTGCCACAGGCTTGGAACAGATATTTTCCAGGTTCGGCTGCTTATGCAGAACACTATCTGCATGAGTGGCAAAGAAGCGGCGAAATTGTTCTATGACGAGCGGTTTTTCCAGCGTCAGCACGCAGCGCCGCGCATGTTGCAGAAGACGCTGTTCGGTGAGGGTGGTGTGCAGGGCTTGGATGAGGAAGCCCACCGGCATCGAAAGGCATTGTTCATGTCGCTGCTGTCCGACGAGGCCGTGGTAGAGCTGGTCCGTTTGAGCGAGGCCTATTGGCAAGCGGCCATCGAGACGTGGCAACACCGTGATCGCCTGGTTCTGATGACTGAGGTACAGACGATCCTTACCCGTACCGTATGCGAGTGGGCTGGCGTGCCGCTCGCTGAAGACGAAGTGACTCAACGTCGTGACCAGTTGGCCGCCATGATTGACGGCGCGGGCGGCATTGGGGCCCGTCATTGGCATGCCCGACGATCCCGCAAAGAAGCCGAGACCTGGATGGTCGAGCTGATCAGGCAATGGCGAGCTGGCGCGATGAAGGTCGATAAGGACCGGCCCTTGGCGGTTATCGCTCGGCATCGTGATACGGATGGTGCGTTGCTGAACGAGCGAGTGGCTGCGGTCGAAATGCTTAATCTGTTGCGCCCCACCGTCGCGGTAGCACGTTTTGTAATCTTTGCCGCTGTGGAACTGCTGGCGCACCCCCAGTGGCGGCAGCGCCTGCAGCAAGAGGATTCGGCGTTAGAGCCTTTCGCTCAGGAAGTTCGCCGGTTGCATGCCTTCTTCCCGTTTACAGCCGCTCGGGTGCGAAAGGATTTTGAATGGAGGGGCTATTTCTTTCCGAAGGGCACGCGGGTGCTGCTGGATCTCTACGGTACCAATCGCGATGCCAGACTCTGGGAGGAGCCCGAAGCGTTTCGGCCCGAACGTTTTTCGACCTGGGATGGAGGTGCCTTTAACTTCATTACTCAAGGCGGCGGCGACGCTGCGACGGGCCATCGTTGTCCGGGGGAACCACTGGCGATTGCTTTGCTGGTGAACGCCCTGCGGATGCTGACCCGACGCATGAGCTATGCGGTGCCGGCCCAAGACCTGGAGATCAAAGCGTCTCGGATGCCTGCCCAACCTGAAAGCCTGCTGATCATCAGTGATGTCAGGTATGTACCGCCAACCCGCTAGGCATGACCAAAGCCTAGCGATCCGCTGTGGCTGCTCGGGACCGGGCCCAGTGCTCGATCAGCTCGCGTAGCTGGGACATTTCGACAGGTTTGGCCATGTGCCCATCCATCCCGGCTTCGCGGGCACGCTCTCGGTGCTCGCTGAGAATATGCGCAGTCAGCGCCACCACCGGCGTCCGCGGCCTGGCCTCGGAGGTTTCCCAGGCCCGTAGTTGTGCGGTTGCCTCGAAGCCGTCCATCACCGGCATCTCACAGTCCATGAGCACCAGGTCGTAGGGGTGCGTTTTGATCAGTGCAAGCGCCTCCGCTCCATTGCTGGCGGTATCCGGTTTGAGGTTGAGCTTGCTCAGCATGCCGCGGATGACTTTGGTGGATATGCTGTTGTCTTCTGCGACCAAGATGCGGAAATCGTCAGGCACCGTAAGCGGTGCGTTGGCTTGGGTCGCCGAGGATTGCGTGATCGCGTTGGTGCGGCGCGCCAGCTCGTCCGCTAAGGTGGTTTTCAGCGTGTAGCCGGCGACGGGTTTGGCCAGGATGCGTTTGATGCCAGCGTTGCGTGCGATGATCTTGCTCGGCGCGCTGCTCATGCCGGTCAGCATAATCAACAGGATGTCGTGGTTAAGGCTGAAGTCTTCCTTGATTCTGCTCGCCAGCTGCATGCCCGTCATACCGGGCATGTCCTGATCAAGCAAAACCACGTCGAAATACTCGCGTAGGTGCGCCTTGGTTCGCAGTAACGCCAAGGCCTCTTTGCCTGAGGCAACCGCACTGACCTCCATGCCCCAGCTGCTGCACTGCTGGCCGAGCACCTTTCGGCAAGTATCGTTGTCATCCACCACCAGCAGCCGGGCGCCTTTAAGCTGATTATCCAGATCGCTAGCGGGCTCGGCGATCTCGGCCGCTAGTGGCAAGCTCATCCACAGCGTGTTGCCGGCAACGCCGCCGGTCTGAATGCCGAACTCGCCATCCATCAGGTGTATCAGCTGCCGGGCGATGATCAAGCCGAGGCGGCCGCCATGGCGCGTCGCGGCGAGAAAGTCGCGGCTATCCAACGCAGCGTTGAGCAGGGCATCCCGCTCCTGTGTTTCCAGCGGTCGTCCACTGTCCTGTACGGTGATGCGCAGGCGGGGCTGGCCCTCGCGGTCATCCACCGCTGCGGTCAGTAGCACCTCGCCTTCTTCGGTTTGCTTGAAGGCGTTCTCGAGCAGATTCAACAATGCCTGGCGCAAGCGAGTCGGGTCGCCAGCAACCACATGCGGCATCTGAGGCTGGACAAAGCTGATCAGCTCGACTCGCTGCTGTTCGGCCTTGGCGCGGAAAATGCTGAGGCAATCTTCGATAAGAGCGTTGAGATCAAACTGCACGTCGTCCAGCTCGATCTGTCCAGACTCCAGCTTGGAAATGTCCAGAATCTCGTTGATCAAATTGAGCAACTCGTTACCGGAGCTGTGAATGGTTTGAACGTAGTCACGTTGTTTGGCTGATAGCGAGGTGCTGAGTAGCAGTTCACTCATGCCAAGCACACCGTTCATTGGAGTACGAATCTCGTGGCTGATCTTTGCCAAGAAGTCCGCTTTGGTCCGCAATTCGGCGCTATTAACGGCTTCGGCTGTATGTTGATTGCGGCTGTCCGACTGAATTTGTCGCTGCCGCTCAAGCAGTGCGAAGCTGAGGATCAACCCAGAGCAGGTGGCCACGCTGAACATGATCCCGGTCAGCCAATCCGGGTCGAATTGATTAAAGCCCAGTAGAACGGGCAGGACGAGGACGAAGCCGCCATCGAACAACAGCATGCCAGCAACCAGCAATCGAGCGGGTTCGTAGCGCTGCCGCCAATGATGAATTGCCACGACGGTAACGGTGGCGGCGGTACCTAGCACCAACGCATATATCAACCAGCTGAACCAGAGGTGGCCGGTGAACAGTATGGTTGCTCCGAGCGCGCTGACGAGGCCTGTTTCCAGCGCAAGCACCCCGGTTATCCAGGGTACCTTGCGGTTATGGAAGAAGCCGTATGTGAAGGCTAACAAGGAAATACAGGTCAGCAGTGCGGCCATATCGGCGATCAGCGGCTGGCTATAGATCAGCTTGGGCGACCAGACTGCAAGCAGACCCAGATTCGCGATCGCAGAGGTCAGGAGGGCGCCGTGTAGCAAGGCAAGCCAAACATGGCTGTAGCTCAAGGTGTAGGCAAAGCGCAGCAGGTTGTAGATAGTCAGCAGGGCCAGGGCACCAAACAATGCACCAAATAGGTAAGCCGGGCGCGCCAGCCCGACAAGCCCTATCTCATCCACCGTCCTGAACCAGGCCATGATCGGGTGGGACGATTGCAGGCGGATGTACGCCTCGCGAGGCGTGTTGTCATTGGGAAGCGAAAACAGATATGCACGAGTGGGCAGGGGGCGCGACTCGAGAGGCCTGAGCTCGCCTGTTTGAATATGGCGTTCCAGTTGGCCATCGCGCAACAAGTAAAAATCGAGGTATTGCACGCGTGGCGCGAAGATCCACAACCAGTTCGGGTCGACGAACGCCGGGAGGGTCACCTGCAACCAGACGGCGTTTTCGCTCGCGGGTGCGGCATAGGCATGTTTGTCGATTCGCTGGAACAGGCTGCGCTGAGCCAGAACCTCGTCAAGGGTGAGGAGCCCGGATTGGTCAATGAGCAAACGCCAGTTGGGCTCTGTCGCCGGCAGGGCATCTGGCGATACGGGGAGGGGAGCCGGCTCGCTAACGGCGGCGAATGCAGGCCATGCGACCAGCGCAGCCAACAACAGACTGAAGGTAAAAGCAATGGCGACCCAGAGTCGACGCACGATTGAAGTCCCTTCATGTGTGTGACGGTGGATTATAACCACCGTGCTGGCGCTCAGTGATGCACGCAACGAGCGATAAGGGTTGCCGTCGCGCACATTACCGCAATTTTCGCGCTTAGCTTCCGCCCTGCTCACGTGCAATTGCACGATAGCCGATGTCATGGCGGTAAAAATGGCCGTCCCACTCAATGCGAGCGGCCAGTGCATAAGCATTTTGCTGAGCTGCGGAGACCGTATCGCCAAGGGCTGTAGCGCAGAGCACGCGACCGCCAGCGGTGGTCACCGCTCCGTCCGCCAATACGGTTCCGGCATGGAACACCTTGCCCTCCAGTTGAGCCGCAGCGTCCAGACCGCGGATCGCGGCGCCTCTGCTGTAGTCACCCGGATAGCCTCCCGCAGCCAGTACTACGCCCAGGCTCGGCCGCGCATCCCACTGCGCTTCGATCTTGTTCAGCGCCTTGGCCAAAGCTGCTTCGACCAGCAGCACCAGGCTCGACTGCAGGCGCAGCATGATCGGCTGGGTTTCCGGATCGCCAAAGCGGCAATTGAATTCGATGACTTTGGGCGCGCCGTTGCGGTCGATCATCAAGCCGGCGTAGAGGAAGCCGGTATAGACGTTGCCCTCGGCAGCCATGCCCTTAACGGTCGGCCAGATCACCTCGTCCATCACACGTTGATGGACTTCGGCGGTCACCACCGGCGCCGGAGAATAAGCGCCCATTCCACCCGTGTTTGGGCCGGTGTCGCCATCGCCGACACGCTTATGGTCCTGGCTGGTGGCCATTGGCAACACATTGGTGCCATCGACCATGACGATGAAGCTGGCTTCCTCGCCGTCGAGGAATTCTTCGATCACTACCCGTGCGCCCGCATCACCGAACGCGTTGCCGGAGAGCATGTCGCGCACGGCTTCTTCCGCTTCGGCCAGGGTCATGGCGACGATCACGCCTTTGCCGGCCGCAAGACCGTCGGCCTTGATCACAATCGGTGCGCCTTTTTCTTGCAGATAGGCAAGTGCCGGTTGGACTTCGGTGAAATTCTGGTAATCGGCGGTAGGAATGTTGTGACGGGCGAGGAAGTCTTTGGTGAACGCCTTGGAGCCTTCCAGCTGTGCTGCGGCAGCGGTCGGGCCGAAGCAGTCGAGCCCGCGCGAGCGGAACAGGTCGACGACACCTTTGACCAGTGGCGCTTCGGGACCGACGATGGTGAGCTGCACGTTCCTCTCGGCGAAGTCTGCCAGTTGCTCTATGGCGAGTACGTCGATCGCGACGTTTTCACACTTCACTTCAGTTGCCGTGCCGGCATTGCCAGGTGCGACGAAAACTTTCTCTACGCGGGGGTCCTGCGCGACCTTCCAGGCCAAGGCATGCTCGCGGCCGCCGCTGCCGATGATTAAAACGTTCATACTCGAATCTCTCGTCTGAGAGCTGGAAGCCGAAGCCGGAAGCCGGAAGCAGTAGGCTTCAGTCTTCCAGCTTCAGACTTCGAGCTTTTAGTGCCTGAAATGGCGCATGCCGGTGAACACCATGGCGATGCCGGCTTCGTCTGCAGCCGCAATCACCTCAGCGTCGCGCATCGAACCACCTGGCTGGATTACCGCGGTAATACCGGCTTTGGCGGCGTTATCGATGCCATCCCGGAACGGGAAAAACGCATCGCTGGCCATCACCGCACCGGGCACAGGCAGGCCGGCATGCTCAGCCTTAATCGCTGCGATCCGTGCGGAGTTGACCCGGCTCATTTGTCCGGCGCCGACACCGACTGTCTGCCGATTCTTGGCGTAGACGATGGCATTGGACTTGACGAACTTGGCTACTTTCCAGGCGAAAATCAGGTCGTGGATTTCCTGTTCGGTCGGGGCGCGCTGGGTGACGACCTTCAGGTCGGCTTCGCTGATCATGCCAATGTCGCGGCTCTGTACCAAAAGACCACCGTTGACGCGCTTGAAGTCCCAGCCCGGTGCCCGATCAGCCGGCCACTGGCCGCATTCGAGCAGGCGTACGTTGGCTTTGCTTGCGACCACTTGGCGGGCTTCGGCCGATATGCTTGGTGCAATGATCACCTCGACGAACTGCCGTTCGACGATGGCTTTTGCCGTTTCGCCATCCAGCTCCCGGTTGAAGGCAATGATGCCGCCGAATGCCGATTCGCTGTCGGTCGCATAAGCCAGTTCATAGGCCTGACGGATGCCGCCCTCAGCATCCGGAACGACGGCGACACCGCACGGGTTTGCGTGTTTGACGATTACGCAGGCTGGCTTGACGAAGCTCTTCACGCACTCAAGCGCCGCGTCGGTATCGGCGACGTTGTTGAACGACAATTCCTTGCCCTGCAGCTGGCGGGCGGTGGCAACGCAGGCTTCGTCCGCGGTCTCGACATAGAAGGCCGCGATCTGATGTGGGTTCTCACCGTAGCGCATGTCCTGCGCCTTGACGAACTGGGTGGTGAACGTCCGCGGAAGCAGGCTGCGTCCCTCGGTCGAAAGCGTCTCAGCGCTCTGGTCGACGGTCCCCAGGTAATTCGCGATCATGCCGTCATAGGAGGCCGTGTGTTCGAAGGCCTTGAGCGCCAGGTCGAAACGCTGCGCATAGGTCAGGCCGCCGTTTTTCAGGTTGTCGATGACGTGAACGTAATCGTCGGCGTTGACGACGATGGCGACATCCTTATGGTTCTTTGCGGCGCTGCGGACCATGGTCGGGCCACCGATGTCGATGTTCTCGATGGCGTCCGGCAGCGTACAGCCAGGCTTGGCGACGGTAGCGGCGAAGGGATACAGGTTGACTGCAACCAGGTCGATCGGGTTGATGCCATGCTCGGCCATGACTGCGCCATCCATATCACGGCGGCCAAGGATGCCGCCGTGAATCTTCGGATGCAGCGTCTTGACCCGACCGTCCATCATCTCCGGAAAGCCGGTGTAGTCGGCTACTTCGACGGCGGCGATGTCATTGTCGCGCAGCAGTTTAAAGGTGCCGCCGGTGGACAGGATCTCGACGCCCAGAGTGACGAGTGCGCGGGCAAAATCAACGACGCCGGTCTTGTCGGACACGCTGATCAGCGCGCGGCGGACGGGAAGGCGGGTGCTTTGGTCGGTCATGGACATTTCCTAAGAGCTACAGGCTGCAAGCGGATAGCTCTTAGGAAGACGGCTTGCACCGTTCCATCGGAGCTCACCGCTGATCAGAGAAGGTCGTACTGCTTGAGTTTCTTACGCAGGGTGCCACGGTTCAGGCCCAACAGCTCCGAGGCCTTGGTCTGGTTGCCCTTGACGTAATTCATCACGGTTTCCAGCAGTGGGGCTTCCACCTCGGAAAGCACCAGGTTGTAAACGTCCGTAACGTCCGCGCCTTCTAGGTGCGCGAAATAGTTATGCAACGCCTTCTCCACACTGCCTCGCAAGGTCTGACCTGCTTCGCTCGGCGTATTAAGGTGTTGCTTGAGGTTCACGTTGTCGCTCACGGATGTTGTTCCAGTTAACAAGGTTTCGTTCAACAGCGTCATGCAGCCACCCCTTTTCCTTCCCCCGAATCAGGGCGTGTACGGCGTTCGGCGAAAAATCCCCGAACGCTGGCGCATTGCGCATCCCTGTCTTCCAAACCGTTGAACCGGCCGCGGTATTCCTGCGCGCCGGGTAGTGTTGCCAGGTACCAACTGACGTGCTTACGGGCGATACGTACTCCCATCACATCGCCGTAGAACGCATGCAGTGCCTCGAGATGCTGCAGCAGAATACCCTCGATCTCCCCCAGCGTCGGAGGTGCCATCAGCTCGCCTGTCGCGAGGTAATGGTTTATCTCACGAAAGATCCACGGTTTACCCTGCGCGGCTCGGCCAATGAGCAGTCCGTCCGCACCCGTGGTGTCGAGCACCTGGCGGGCTTTTTCTGGTGTATCGATGTCGCCATTGGCAAACACCGGTATCGACACGGCCTGCTTGATCGCCGCGACGGTCTCGTATTCCGCTTCACCTGTGTAGAGATCGGCACGCGTTCGGCCATGCACGGCCAGCGCGGCGATCCCTGATTGCTCGGCAATTCTCGCCACTGCAAGCCCGTTCTTGTTCTGCCTGTCCCACCCGGTACGGATTTTTAGAGTTACTGGCACATCAACCGCGGCGACCACAGCCTCGAGTATTTCCGAGACCAGCTTTTCATCCTTCATCAACGCCGAGCCGGCGGCCTTGTTGCACACTTTCTTGGCTGGGCAACCCATGTTGATGTCAATAATCTGTGCGCCCAGTTCGACGTTGCGAGCGGCCGCTTCGGCCAGCATTTGTGGATCGCCGCCGGCGATCTGCACCGAGCGCGGTTCTGGATCCCCGTCGTGCAGCAAGCGCAGGCGCGATTTGCGGCTGTTCCACAGGCGCACATCGCTGGTCACCATTTCCGATACCACCATGCCAGCGCCTAGACGTCGGCATAACTGGCGGAACGGCTGATCGGTCACGCCGGCCATGGGCGCGAGGATCAATCGATTCGGAAGGATATAGGGGCCGATGCGTACCGCTGACATGAAGATTCCCTGCTTGGAGCCTGCTTGTTAGGTCGATCGGGACAGCAAAAAAGGGTGTGCATAATACCCGCTACGGATGACGGGTTAAAGGCTGTTCTGAACAAAATCTGAACAGCTCCGAGCTTATAACCAGCGGTAGCATGCCGCCCCGCAAAAGGGGGCGGCAAAGGCCACTTATCGTCTCAGGCTGTGCGGTCGTTAATCGGGGGAGCGAAACGCGAGGCTGTAATTTACTGCCGTAATACCCGGGTCGAGAATATCCAGAGCAATGTGGATAGGAATCTGCGAAGGCATTTCCCGCTGTCCGGCGAGCTCTCCTGAGAGGTATTCGCCGGGCTTGAAGGTACGCCGCGCAAGTGTCTGGCCCTGAATGTCGGCGAAGCGCACTTCCAATAATGGGAAAGGCTGGGCAAAGGGTGCGCGGTTGTAGATGATCGCATCGACAACCAGCGCCCCAGCGAAGTCCGGGTGGCTGCGTACCACTAGATTGCTGCTCTTGATCTGGCTGATGTCGACTCTGGGCGGCAACTCGCAGCCAAGAGCAGGACAGATTTTCTCCAGCCAAGGGCGGTACTCATCTTGTCGCGCGAGCTCGTCGAAGTTATAGGCGGCATACTGCGCTGCTAAGCCAAGCAGGGCGATCAGGTTCAATAAGCCCCAACCCAACCAGCGGCCCCAGGGGCGCCGGCGCGCCTGCCAATCGAGTTGCAATGGTTCATCGTCCAGTTCGAACAGCCGCTCCCCACGGCCGTATTCTCGCTCGGTGCTGACTGATTTTCGGCCCGCCAGGGCAGACTGCGCACTGTTTTCGTCGGAATCGAACGGCCGATCGAGCAGGGGCTCGGTGCGTCCCGCTGAATTGAGCTGGCCGATCAATGGATCAGTAGTGCTTGCCAGTGGGCTCGGCGGCGCGGGGTGTTCGGCGCTCACTGGGGTGAAGTGGATATCCGAAATATCGGTGCCGGGCTCGGCGGTATGTTCTGGCTCCGCCTTGAGCGGCTCGTTGCGTATTTGGGGCGCTGATTCCGCGCTCAACAGCTGCTCGGCCCACGCTTCGTCGTCATCAATTGAATGGTCCGTGTGTTCGCTGTGCTGCTGTTCACCAGGTTGTGGTTCAAGCTCCAGGAACTCGCGGGACAGTTCCAACTCCTGTCGCTCAAGCTTTGCCAACTCTTCATCAAGATCAAGGCTATCCAGATCCAGATCGTCGTGGATCCAAAACGTGTCGTCTTGATCTACAGGTTTGTCTGGCAGCGCTCGCGCTTTTGGCGCGTCGCTGGCGGCGGAGAGGTGAGTGGCGTCTGCGCCCGCGTCGCTGTTGCCAGTCGTGTCTGCTTCTTGCAGGTAGCGGGCGGCATTGAAGAGCTCCATGCACGCACCGCACCGCACCACACCCTGGGCAGCGGCGAGCTGGGTGCGGCTGACGCGGAAGCTGGTCTGGCAATGGGGGCACTGGGTGACGAAGCTGGTCATGCGTTGGTCCGGCTTAAATGGCCGTAGTCTAGCGCATGCACGCCAGTGAGCCGCAGTGGAGAACGGCCGAGTTGAGTGCTCGGCCAGAGACTTTAATCACAGCCGACGGGTGCCGGTAATTCGCACCCAACCATCTTTGTCCGCCGTCGCGTCAAGCGCGAATTGATCTGCATAGGCGGCACGGACCTCTTCAGCCTGCTCGGCCAATATTCCCGACAGGGCCAGACGGCCGCCGGGCTTGACTCTTTCGATGATGCTCGGTGCCAGTGTCACCAGCGGGCCGGCGAGGATGTTGGCGACCACCACGTCAGCCTGGCCATCGGGAAGCTGCTCGGGCAGATAGAGCGGGAAGCGTGCAGGGTCGATGCCGTTGCGCCCGGCATTGTCACGCGATGCCTCGAGCGCCTGTACGTCGATGTCGGTTCCCACCGCTTGCTTTGCGCCTAAAAGCAGGGCGGCAATGGCCAAAATGCCGGAACCACAGCCGAAATCCAGCACGTCCAAACCATCTAACGGCTGCGCGTCCAGCCACTCCAGACAGAGCGCCGTGGTCGGGTGAGTGCCGGTGCCAAAAGCCAGGCCGGGATCGAGCAATAGGTTCACCGCGTCCGGTTCTGGAGCAGCATGCCAGCTCGGCACGACCCATAGGCGACTGCCGAAACGCATCGGGTGGAAGCTGTCCATCCAGCTGCGTTCCCAATCCTGGTCTTCGATCCGCTCGAGCTGATACTCGGGCAGCTCGCCGCCCGTTAGGAGCTGCAAGTGGGCCAGGAGGTTGCTTTCGTCGGTATCGCCTTCGAATAGCGCCAGCAAATGTGTGTGTGACCACAGCGGGGTGGTGTTGAGATCGGGCTCGAATATTGGTTGATCTTCGGCGTCCATAAAGGTTACGGACACTGCGCCAACGCCCAATAGTGCGTCTTCGAGGGCTTCTGCCTGTTCCGGTGAGATGGCGAGACGAAGTTGTAGCCAGGGCATTGTGGCCTCTCGGAGCGAACGGCCGGGATAGGCGGCCGGGGAAAAGTCGAAATATTACTGGAGCCTGCGTGCAGCTTCCATCCGGCTGAAGCCAGAAACGACAAGGGCTGCCAATCGGCAGCCCTTGTCAACGTCAGCACTCGATCAGTGCTTGTCGATTCCCAGCTTCTTTTCCAGGTAATGGATGTTCACGCCGCCTTTGCAGAAGCCGTCATCTCGGACCAGATCCCGGTGCAGCGGGATGTTGGTTTTGATGCCATCGACAACGATTTCGTCCAGAGCGTTGCGCATGCGAGCCATGGCCTCTTCACGTGTCGCGCCGTAGGTGATCAGCTTGCCGATCAGCGAATCGTAGTTCGGTGGCACCGAATAACCGCTGTACAGGTGCGAATCGACCCGGACGCCATTGCCGCCAGGCGCGTGGAAGTGCTTCACCTTGCCGGGGCTGGGCAGGAAGTTCGAGGGATCTTCGGCGTTGATCCGGCATTCCAGCGAATGCCCGCGAATGACCACGTCTTCCTGCTTGATCGACAATTTGTTGCCGGCAGCGATGCTGAGCATCTCCTTGACGATGTCGATGCCAGTGACCATTTCGGTTACCGGATGCTCTACCTGTACGCGCGTGTTCATTTCGATGAAGTAGAAGCTACCGTCTTCGTAAAGAAACTCGAACGTACCGGCGCCCCGGTAGCCGATCTCGACGCAGGCATCGGTGCAGCGCTTGAGTACTTCGGCACGTGCTTTTTCGTCGATATAAGGGGCAGGTGCTTCTTCCAGAACCTTCTGATGGCGGCGCTGCAGCGAGCAGTCGCGGTCGCCCAGATGCACAGCGTTGCCCTGTCCATCGGACAGCACCTGAACTTCGACGTGGCGCGGATTGCCCAGGAATTTCTCGAGATAGACCATCGGATTGCCGAACGCTGCGCCCGCTTCGGTACGAGTCAGCTTGGCCGATTTGATCAGGTCTTCTTCTTTGTGGACCACGCGCATGCCGCGGCCGCCACCGCCGCCTGCTGCCTTGATGATCACCGGATAGCCGACTTCGCGTGCGATGCGCAGCGCTTCGTTTTCATCTTCCGGTAGCGGTCCCTCGGAACCCGGCACCACAGGCACGCCTGCTTTGATCATGGCTTCCTTGGCCGAGACCTTGTCGCCCATCAGGCGAATGGTTTCCGCTTTAGGACCGACGAAGGCAAAACCGGACTTCTCCACCTGCTCGGCAAAGTCGGCGTTCTCAGCTAGAAAGCCATAGCCGGGATGGATCGCCGTGGCGCCGGTCACTTCTGCGGCGGCAATAATCGAGGGGATGTGCAGGTAGGAGTTGGTTGCGAGGGCCGGGCCGATACAGACGGACTCGTCGGCCAGGGCCAGGTGCATCAGCTCTCTGTCTGCGGTCGAGTGAACTGCAACGGTCTTGATCCCCAGCTCTTTGCAGGCTCGCAGAATCCGCAGGGCAATTTCACCGCGGTTGGCGATTAGTACTTTTTCCAACATCGCTGGTTCTCCGCAGTTCAAACGATGGTGAACAGCGGCTGGTCGTATTCGACCGGCTGACCATTCTCCACCAGGATGGATTCGATGGTGCCGCTGGTTTCGGCCTCGATGTGGTTCATCATCTTCATCGCTTCAACGATGCACAGAATGTCGCCTTTCTTGACGCTTTGACCCACTTCAACGAAGTTGGCCGCTTCAGGCGACGATGCACGGTAGAAGGTGCCGACCATTGGCGAGCGGACCACGGTGCCGTTGAGCTTTGGCTGCACCGGTGCGGCGTCGGCGGCTGGCGCTGCAGCGGGAGCGGCTGCCGGTGCTGGCATCGGTGCCTGGGCGTAGTAGGGCTGCTGCATTGCAACCTGCTTGCTGTGACGGCTGATGCGAACGGACTCTTCGCCTTCGTGAATTTCCAGTTCGTCGATACCGGACTCTTCCAGCAGTTCGATCAGTTTCTTGACTTTGCGAATATCCATGAAGCGGTGACTCCCAAGTAGGTTCAAAGGGCATTGCTGCTCGCTTCTTCGAGGCCGGGCGCGTGTCGCGCGCGGTCCTGTCAGGAAGCAGCGAGTTGTTCCAGGGCGGCCTCCAATGCCAGGCGGTAGCCGCTGGCGCCAAGGCCGCAGATCACCCCTACCGCGACATCCGAGAAGTAGGAGTGATGGCGGAAAGGTTCACGCTTGTGCACGTTGGACAGGTGCACTTCGATGAATGGGATGCTCACCGCCAGCAGCGCGTCACGTAAGGCGACGCTGGTATGTGTGAAAGCGGCGGGATTGATCAGGATGAAGTCCACGCCTTCGCCGCGTGCGGCATGGATGCGCTCGATCAGTTCGTACTCGGCATTGGACTGTAGGTGCAGCAGGTGGTGGCCGGCGTCGCGGGCTCGCTGCTCCAGATCCTGATTGATCTGAGCCAGTGTTATGGCGCCATAAACGCCAGGTTCGCGAGTGCCAAGCATATTCAGATTCGGGCCGTGGAGGACCAGAAACGTCGCCATGAGTATTCCTTGTTGTTCTATCCAAACAGCCGCTTGGAGCGCGTCGGTCGGTGAGGGGAAAAACTATGCCCGAAGCAAGGGCTGACTGTCCAGTCATGTCTTGATCGGCGTAAATGCCGACATTATGACTGGAGATTGCCGCAGGGAATCGTCTAGAGAGAGGCTTCGGCGCGGTCCAGTCGTTCAGCAAACTGGCTGGCATCGATTTCACCGACGACCCTGACGTCGGTCAGTTCATTGCCGGCGCGATCGAAGAATAGAACCGCAGGCGGTCCGAACAGCTTATAGCGATCCAGCAAGGCCCGTTGTTCCGGGTTACTGTCCGTAATGTCGAAGCGAACCAGGCGGTAGTCTTCCAAGCGGGGTGCAATTTGAGGGGCGGCGAACACTTCGCGCTCTATCACCTTACAGCTGATGCACCAATCGGCGTACCAGTCGAGCATCAACGGCTGGCTGGCTGCTTGGGCCGCTTTGAGCTGGGCGTCGAGTTCTGCCGGGGTGGTTATCGTGCGCCAGGCTGCAGTTTCGCTGGCCAAACTGTTGCCGACGGCTGACGTCGAGCGGGGCAATGGCCGAAGCGGATCGGAGCCACCTTGCAGCGCACCGAACCAAGTCGCCAGGGCATAGACCAGCAGGACCAAGCCCAGTAATTGTGCCAGTTTTTGTTGGGGGGTCTTGAGACCGAACTCCAAGGTGCCGAGGAACAATGCCGTGCCGGCGGCCAGCAAACCCCACAGTGCCAGCGCCAGCGGACCTGGCAAAACCCGCTCGAGCATCCATACCGCGACTGCCAGCAGCAGCACACCGAACACGTTGCGCACCGTGACCATCCATGGTCCGCTCTTGGGGAGCAGGGCGCCGCCGCCAATGGCGAATAGAATCAGCGGTGTGCCCATTCCCAGACCAAGGGAAAACAGTTTGAGTCCGCCACCCAGCGCATCGCCACTGGCGCTGATATACAGCAGAGCGCCAGCAAGCGGTGCCGAGACGCATGGCGAAACCAGCAGGCTGGAGACAGTGCCGAGCAGTGCGGCACCGACAAAGGAGCCGCCCTTGGCGTTACCCGCAATACGCTCGAGGCGGTAACCCATGGCCTGCGGGACGCGCAGCTCAAACAGTCCGAACATGGCTAGGGCAAAGGCGACGAAAAATAGCGCGAACGGCACTAGGATCCAGGGAGATTGCAGGCGTGCCTGCAGATTCAGCTCGGCTCCGAACATGCCCATGAGCGCACCGAGCACGGCGAAGCCGGCCGCCATTGGCAAGACGTAGGCGAGCGATAAACCAAAACTGCGCATCCCGCCGATCTGTCCGCGCAAAACGACCCCGGACAGAATCGGCAGCATTGGCAAGACGCATGGTGTGAAGGTCAGCCCCAAACCCGCGAGAAAGAATAACGCCACCGAGCGCCAGGAGAGACCGGCACTGGCATCGGTCGGACTGTCTGGAGTCGATGCTTTGGGCGGCCCTGTCGGCGCGCCACCAATGTCGAGAGATTCGGTTTCCGGCGGATAGCACAAGCCTTTGTCTGCGCAACCTTGGTAGGTCACCTGCAAGGTAAAGGGTTGGTTCTGCGGGTTGCGAATCGGTAGCTCGACGTCGAGCACGCCGTAATAGACTTCGACTTCGCCGAAATAGTCATCGGTCTTCTGCTCGCCGGCTGGAAGATTCGCGTCGGCGACCACAACCCCAGGCGTATCGGTCCTGAATTTGAACTGGTGCCGGTAGAGGTAATAGCCTTCCTGCGCGACGAAACGCAGTTTCACCAGCTCCGGCGAGGCGTCGATCAGGTTCAGGCGAAACGCCTCGCGTACCGGCAAGAAGTCTGCGCTGTTGTTCAGGCCTCCAAGCGTAACGCTAGGACGGCTGTCAAACAGGCCTGCGGCGGCAGGGAGGGCGAAGAAAAGGAGCAGCAGACTCAGCAAACGGCGCATGGTCATCTCACAGGAAGCAGTGACCGCATGATACCCAACGCGGCCAATCGTCGCTCGTACGCAACGTCGCACTAGCGCACGTTCTGTAACCAGATGGTGCCGTCTTGCTCGATGCATGGCAGCGCTCGCAATGCCTGTCCTGCACAGGGGCCGGCCACGCATTCGCCACTGTCGATGAGAAACAGGGCGCCGTGGGTGGCGCACTGGATCAGGCTGCCGCTGCTGTCGAGGAACTGGTCCGGCAGCCACTCCAGCGGGATTCCGCGATGTGGGCAACGATTCTGATAAACGTAGAGTGTGCCCTCCTTGCGTATCGCCAGCAGGCGCTGCCCTTCTCGTTCGAAACCCTTGCTCTGGCCCTCCGTCACCTCAGAGGCATCACACAGTCGAATCATCCGGACCTCCTTATTTCGAGAGAATTATCACTCAATCAGCAGTCGCTGGGTTGGCTAACGGCTGATAGCGCTGGCGGAGCCGGTGGCTGGCTTTTATTCTTCTGCTCAAATTTCAACTGGCGAAACTTTTGATGAGCCCAGTGCTATCTGCACGCCCGCTGTTTATTTCGCTGGGACTCGTGTGGCTGATCGCCTTCTGGTTGTCGCTGTCGCTTGGGCCGGTCACTCTACCGCTGGGCGATACCTTAAAGGCCTTGCTGCAGCTGTTTGGCTTATCGATTGCGGGCGAGGGCGCTGACCAAGCCGTGCTGATCCTCGGGCAGATACGCTTGCCACGCGCCTTGCTCGGGTTAAGTGTGGGGGCGGTACTGGCATTGTCCGGTGTCGCCATGCAGGGGTTATTTCGCAATCCACTGGCTGACCCAGGGCTGGTCGGTGTTTCCAGTGGTGCGGCACTAGGCGCCGCCGCCACCATCGTTGGTGGTGAGCTCGTCGGCGGAATCTCCCCGCTGCTGGAGCCTTATCTGCTGTCAATCAGTGCGTTTCTCGGTGGCCTGGGTGTCACCTGGCTGGTTTATCGGCTTGGTCGTCGGGACGGGCGGACCCATGTCGCGACGATGCTGCTCGCTGGCATTGCACTGACCGCTCTTGCTGGAGCGGTGATCGGGCTCTTCACCTACGTTGCGGATGACAAAGCGTTGCGTACGTTGACCTTCTGGAATCTCGGCAGCCTCAACGGGGCGAGCTATGCACGGCTCTGGCCGATATTGCTGGTGACTGTGGCGATGACGTTCTGGTTGCCTCGCCGTGCGCGGGCACTGAATGCGCTGCTGCTGGGCGAATCGGAGGCACGTCACCTCGGCTTTGATGTGGAACGACTCAAGCGCGAACTGGTTTTCTGCACAGCGCTCAGTGTCGGCGCTGCGGTAGCGGCGGCCGGCATGATCGGCTTCGTTGGGCTGGTGGTTCCACATTTGGTGCGGCTGATGATCGGTCCCGACCACCGGTTACTGTTACCGGCTTCGGCGTTGGCTGGGGGGAGTCTGTTGCTGCTTGCCGATCTCCTTGCCCGGCTTCTGCTGGCACCTGCCGAGTTGCCGATCGGTATCGTCACTGCATTGCTGGGCGCGCCTTTCTTTCTTTACCTGTTATTGCGGCAGCCACAGTGATGCTCAGTATTCGCGGTGGCTCAGTCCGGCGAGGCGCTTCCGACGTCCTCGCTGACGTTAACGTGGCTTTGGACGCAGGCGAGGTTTTAGGGGTGCTGGGGCCAAACGGAGCAGGGAAAAGCACCCTGCTTGCCGCGCTGAGTGGCGAGCTGCCTGTCGGTGCTGGCGAGGTGCTGTTGCATCAGAAACCGCTGCACAGCTGGAGTGGTCCGGAGCGCGCGCGCTGTCTGGCGGTTTTGCCGCAGAATTCAACCTTGAATTTCGGTTTTCGCGTCGACGAAGTGGTCGGCTTAGGTCGGCTGCCACATGAAAGCGGTCTCGAAGCCGACCGGGCTATCGTCTCGGCTGCACTGGGTGCTGCAGATGCGCAGCATCTGGCCCAGCGCAGTTACCTGTCGCTGTCCGGAGGCGAACAGCAGCGCGTGCACCTTGCGCGGGTACTCGCGCAGCTATGGCCCGGGCGTACTGGGCAAGTATTGTTGCTCGACGAGCCTACGGCCATGCTCGATCCGTTGCATCAGCACAGCATCCTTTACGCGATCTGCCAGTTCGCCAAACTGGGCGGCGCGGTACTGGTCATCCTGCATGATCTCAACCTTGCGGCGCGCTACTGCGATCGTCTGGTGCTGCTGGCTAACGGACGTGTACATCTGAGCGGTACGCCCGAACAGGTGTTGCGGTCTGAGCCACTGAAGTCGGTGTTCGGCCTCGATGTGCTGATCCAGCGCCACCCGGAAAGAGACCACCCGCTCGTTATTGCTCGCTGAGGATTGATGTATGCGATTGCTATTGCCCCTGGTCGTGATCTTGCTCACCGCCGCTTGTCAGTCACTACCACCCTTGCCAGCCTGGCAAAGTCCAGAGGGTCTCGAGCATCCCGACCTGGGGCGGATCGTCGATCTGCAAAGCGGCGAACAGATATCGCCGAGGCGGTTGCTCGACGAGCTAGCCAAGGTCGATGAGGTATTGGTAGGGGAGCGCCACGACAACCCAGACCACCATGCCCTCCAGCTTTGGCTTCTTCAGGCCTTGGCACAGCGCCGGGCGCAGGGGAGTCTGCTGCTGGAAATGCTCAACCCGGACCAGCAGGACAAGGTCGCTAAGGTGCAAGCATTGGTTGACCGTGGGCAGTGGCCAGCTGACCTGCCTGCTGCGCTGGACTGGCAAAAAGGTTGGGAATGGCGGTTGTACGCCCCGCTGGTCAAGCATGCGTTGGCGCAGCCCTATCCTTTGCTGTCAGCCAATCTCGATCGAGAGGAAATCATGCGTGTCTACCGCCGTATACCAACGCTCACCGGTGCGGCCGCTGACAAGAACGTGCAGGGGATCTTGCTCGCGCAGATTCGGACGTCCCACTGCGACCTGCTGCCAGAGAAGCAGCTGCCCGCCATGCTCGCAGTCCAGCAGCAACGCGACCTGCGAATGGCTGAGCAGCTGAATTCCGCGCCGAAGCCGGCAATGCTAGTGGCAGGTGCTTTTCATGTCCGGCGTGATCTCGGCGTGCCTTTGTATCTTTCGAGTCGAGATGGCAATCCCGCGACGCGGGTATTGATGTTCGTCGAAGTGGGAGACAGGGCTCCCTCCGATCAGGCCGATTTCGTCTGGTTTACCCCGGCTCAGCCGCAGCAGGATCATTGCGCCGAACTTCGTAAGGCAACCGAGTAGCTGGGAACAGAGGTTCAGCGGAGCTAGTGTTTCGCGGGCAAAAAAAGACCCGGCAAGAGCCGGGTCAAAACCGTGATTAGCCTGATGAGGAGATAACCTGAAAGGCCGACTGCCCGTCCTTTCAGTTTACCGGCTGATCTTGCGACCAGTGGTGCTAATAATAACAATTCTCATTCGTTAGTCAACAGCCGAACTCAAATAAAGTTTTCGTCCAGGATAATGGGATCTACGCGCTGGCGGTGAGGGGCATGCGCAGCTGCGTCACCTCTTTGTTCAGCAAATCGATGCGCCTGGCCATGCTTTCGATAAGGCTGTGCGCAATCTTGGGATTGCTCTGCATCAGGCTGAGAAATTGGTCCTTGGGGATAAGCATAACGGTGCAGGCGACAGTGGCGACGACGGTCGCGCTGCGCTTCTCTTGGGTGAATACGGCCATGGCCCCAAAGATCTCATCGCGCTGTACGTCGCCGACTTTCTGTCCATCGACAAGCGCGTCGGCATGGCCTTCGATGATGATGAACACGTTGTCCGCATCGTCGCCCTGTCTGATCAATTCCTCTCCCGCGGCGAAATGCTGAAACCCGGTGGTGGGGTGGATCTCGGGTTGCTTCAGTCGCGCCAACGCATCTGACAACAGCGCTGTCTGCCCAATCAGGTATTGGGTGAAGAGCTCTTGCCGCCGCTGATCCGCATGAATATGGCGAAACACCGCACTGCGTGCATAGGGAACCAGACGAATCGATTCATCGCTGCGATAACGGCACAGCGGCAGTTCGATTCCTTGGCGTAGTCCGAGCAGGTCGCCTTCCTGCATGTAGAACAATGGTCTTTCATCGACCAGTGCATGCAACAGGCCGCTCTCGATGACGAATAGGTGCTGCTCGGGTAGGTCTTCCGCCAGGTCGTCGGAACCCTTGATCTCGATAGGTGGTGCAGAAGGGGCGAGCCCTTCAAGCAGTTGCGCGGGGATCCCCTGCAAACGGTTGATCAGTTGATCGGCATAGGCCGGTTGTTCCCCGAGTAGATACATGTCGGCAATCCTTGGACAAGCGGGCTCACAGAGGTGGAGCGATGCGCGTGCTCACCATAAGGCCGCGCTTGAAGAGAGTAAATCGCGCCGAGCGGGCATTGTGAGCTAGCTCTTGTCTCGGTAATCACAGCGGGCCAGGTGCTGGTTCAGCTCGGTTTTCAGGGTGTCCGGCAGTTCCTTCCAATTAATGTCTCGCAAGGCCCCTTCGATGGCATAGAGCAACACTCTCGAGGCGCTGAATCCCCGTGACTTAACCGCCTGGTAGGCACTGACCGCGCCGAGTCGACGCAGGTCATCGGCCGTGTGGATGCCCGAGGCGTGCAGCCATTGCGCGGATGTCTTGCCAAGATTTCTCAAGGTCAACAGTTCGTCGTGCATGATTGCTCCTATCGGCCTGGGTGGCCGGCGAGGAAATGAAGCGGCCAGCGAACCCGGCGCTGGTGTTCCGGATTCCCCCATAGACGCTTGAACTCAGATTCGAGTGAAGTCACCGGATCTTGGCCATGGATCTGCTGCCACTGCTTCACTGCCGACCAAGTGCGCAGGTAGCCAAGCAGCTGCGGCAGGTTCCAGTGGGCTTCGAGGGCAAATTCTGGAGGTTGGAAGGTTGTGAATGGTGCTTGGATATCTCGATAGCCCGCATCGACGCTGGCGCGTCCTGGTGGCCAGTAGCCGCTCAGGGTTTCGCCATGCAGCTGCTCGATCATGGCATCCAGCGGCGGTTCGATACGAAGCAAGCTGTAGCACCACGCGCAGAACAGCCCATCTGCTGACAGCACTCGCTTCGCTTCGTCAAAGAAGGCCGGGGTAGCGAACCAGTGCAATGCCTGTGCGACCACAATCAAGTCGGCCACACTATCGCGCAGCGGCAACTGCTCAGCTTGCGCCGCGAATCGCTCCGCAGATCGCCAGTCGGTACTGCCGGTCAGTTGGCCAGGGCTGGCATCGCACGCCACAACTCGGTCGAAGTGGTCCACCAATCCCCGTGTAGCCTGGCCAGTGCCAGACGCAACGTCGATTGCGCAGCTGGGCACCGAGCACTGTTCGGCGAGCCAATTGAACATGCTGCTCGGATACGTGGGGCGGAACTGTGCGTAGTCGTCAGAACGAATTGAAAAGAGCTGGACGCTATCACCCATGACAACGGTCCAGCGATACCAATGGCAGAACACAGTGAGACATGGCCGACTTCCGCTGACAGACATGTTCAGTATAGAAGCACCGCTGGGTTCTGCCTTCAGCGGTGCTTGGATGGCGCTTTGCCGTACAGGAAGCGTTGTCCTCCCGGGTGTCAGAGGCCCGGCAGGCGCTGCCGAATTGCGCTCACCAACGCGTCAAGGCTCCCCGCTTCGGGTGTGTTGATCTGCCGGTTAAGCAACTGCTCACTCTCGCTCAGCGGCTCGCGAGATGACTGTTGAGCGTTGATCACAGCCATCGTGGCATCGGACGGATCGCCGCCCTTGGCCTGGCGCTGGGTGAGCCACTGTTCGATGACGGCGTCGGGCGCCTCGCAGCTCAGGATCATAAAGGGCACGCCGGTAGCCTCTGCAACTTGCCAGGCCGCTTGACGATACTGATGTTTCAGGTAGGTCGCATCAATGACCACCGAGAAGCCGGCGCTAAGCGCGGTCTCGGCTAGCGAGTGCAACCGCTGATAGGTGCCATCGCCAGCCTCGGCATTGTAGATGCCGGCATTTACCTCGGACGCCAGGGCCTCTGGTTGCTGACCGTAGAGCCGTTTGCGTTCGACATCCGAACGTATACGGATAGCGCCCAGAGCCTCTACCAGGCGCAGCGCAACCTGGCTCTTGCCAACCGCCGATACGCCGTGAGTGATGGCAAGGAAGCGGGAGGGGATAGCGCTGTAGCTTTCGGCCAGATTGGCGTAACTACGATACTGGCGCAGGACGATCCGGCGCTGCACGGCGTCCTCTTCCTGGTGTAGCCGAAATAGGCTGACCTTCGCCCGAACAAGCGCTCGGTAAGCCTTATAGAGGTTGAGCAGTTGCAGCGCGGCGTAGTCGCCAGTGCGTTCCAGCCAGCCGTTGATAAAGCGCCGTGCCTGACACTTCAACCCTCGATCTTCTAGGTCCATCGCCAGGAAGGCTGCGTCGGAAGCGATGTCGATCAGGCGAAATGGCTCGTTGAATTCGATGCAGTCGAACAGCACCACCTCGTTTTTAATGATGGCGGCATTGCCCAAATGCAGATCGCCGTGGCATTCACGAATGAAGCCTTGTTCGCTGCGTTGTTCGAGCAATGGCTGCAAGCGGGTGATGCTGGTTTCGGTCCAGTCCAGCAGGGCATCGAGTTGCTGCAGGTCTGCTTGCTCGGTGAGCAAAGGGCGAATCTGCTCGAAGTTTTGCCGCATCGGCGCGACGATCCCTTCGGCGCTGTTCAGCGCATGGTCCGCAGCCACCTGCGGAATGCTCAGGTGGAACCCGGCGATTTGCTCGGCGAGGGCATCAATGTGATTGTCCGTCAGCTCACCCCGTGCCTGTACCTCCGCCATCAGCTGCGTTTGTGGGAACTCGCGCATTTGCAACAGGTATTCGATGGGTTCGCCATTCCCCCCGATTTCCGGTTGTTCGACGCTGCCAGTGACAGGCAGAACCTGGAGATACACATCCGGCGCCATACGCTGGTTCAGGCGCAGCTCTTCCTCGCAATAGTGCTTGCGTGCCGCAAGGTTGGTGAAGTCGAGGAAGCCGAAGTCAACCGGCTTCTTCATCTTGTAGGCGTACGCGCCAGTAAGGATGACCCAGGAAATATGGGTCTCGATGACTTTAAAGCCGTCGACCGGGTGGGGGTACAGGGCCGGATTCTGCAGTGCAGCAATCAGTGCTTGGCTCACGGTCACTCCTTGTAGGTTTGTTGGACGGGCGTGTGAGCGCTTCGGGAGACAGTTCACACAGTCAAAAAACGCTCCATTATGTCCATCCTCGGTAAGCGTGCAAACCGCCAAGAGGCCGTCTTCGGCGCAAATCAAAGTGCGTATAATGCGCCGCCATGACTAAATCACGCTCGTCTCGCTCCCGCTCCAAACGCCGTTCCGGTGCTTCTCGCCCCTGGCTAGGTTGGATTATCAAACTCTCCATCGTCGCGCTGGTGCTGCTGGCCGGCGTCGCGGTATATCTCGATGCGGTGGTGCAAGAGAAATTTTCCGGCAAGCGCTGGACGATCCCGGCGACCGTTTATGCCAGGCCGCTGGAATTGTTCGTTGGGCAAAAACTCGACAAGGATGACTTTCTCAACGAGGTCGATGCGCTGGGCTATCGCCGAGAGAAATCGGTGAGTGGGCCGGGAACTGTGTCGGTCGCCAGCAATGCGGTCGAAATGCATACACGGGGTTTCCGCTTCTATGAGGGTGCGGAAGAGTCCCAGCGGATCCGTGTGCGGTTTTCTGGAAACTTCGTCGCGGGGCTTGCGCACATGGACGGTGGCGAGCTGCCGGTAGTACGTCTCGAGCCACTGGTCGTGGGCGGGTTATACCCCGCGCACAACGAAGACCGCATTCTGATCAAGCTTGATCAGGTACCGCCCTATCTGGTTGAAACACTGGTTGCTGTCGAAGATAGGGAGTTCTTCGATCATTTAGGCGTGTCGCCTAAATCCATTGCGCGTGCCGTCTGGGTGAACCTTACTGCTGGGGAGGTTCGCCAGGGCGGCAGCACACTGACGCAGCAGTTGGTGAAGAACTTCTATCTCACCAACGAGCGCAGTCTTAGTCGTAAGGCTACCGAAGCCATGATGGCAGTGCTGCTTGAGCTCCACTACGACAAGCCAGAGATCCTCGAAGCCTATCTGAACGAGGTTTTTCTTGGTCAGGATGGTCGTCGCGCCATTCACGGCTTCGGTTTGGCAAGCCAGTATTTTTTTGGAAGGCCACTGGCAGAGCTCAAGCTCCAGCATGTGGCCCTGTTGGTCGGCATGGTCAAGGGGCCGACTTACTACAATCCTCGCCGCCATCCTGAGCGTGCCTTGGAGCGGCGTAATCTGATCATCGATCTGTTGGCTGAGCAGCAGGTAATCAGCCCGGAGGAAGCTGCCCAGGCGCGGCAAGCGCCGCTTGGCGTGACGCAGCGTGGCAGCCTGGCTGACAGCTCCTATCCGGCATTTCTCGACTTGGTGAAGCGGCAATTGCGAGAGGACTATCGCGACGAGGACCTTACTGAGGAAGGACTGAGGGTTTTCACCAGCTTCGATCCGATCATTCAATCCAAGGCTGAAAAGGCCATGACCGACACGCTTAAGCGTCTGGGCAAGGCAGCCGAGGGCGTTGAAGGCGCGATGCTGGTCACCAACCCGGAAACCGGCGAGCTGCAGGCCATGCTGGGTAGCCGCCATCCAGGCTTTGCCGGCTTCAATCGGGCGCTGGACGCATCGCGTCCGATTGGCTCGCTGATCAAGCCGGCAATCTATCTCGCTGCGCTGGAGAAGCCCAGCCAATACACCCTGACCAGCCTGCTGGAGGACGAGCCGTTCTCAGTCAAGGGAACCGACGGCAAGGTGTGGAAACCACAGAATTACGGGCGTACCGCTCATGGCACGGTCTATCTCTATCAGGCCTTGGCCAACTCCTACAACCTGTCGACCGCGCGGCTTGGCCTGGATCTCGGCGTGCCGCACGTGCTCAAAACGCTGGCGCGCTTGGGCGCTTCGCCCGACTGGCCGGCCTATCCCTCGATGCTGCTGGGCGCGGGCGGATTGCGCCCGATCGAAGTTGCAGGGGTTTACCAGACGATAGCCAACGGCGGCTTCAACACCCCGTTGCGGGCCATTCGCAGTGTCGTCGCGGCCGATGGCGAACCCCTAAGTCGCTATCCGTTCAAGATTGAACAGCGGTTCGATCCTGGTGCTATTTACCTGACGCAATACGCCATGCAGCGAACGATGCTCGAAGGGACTGGGCGTTCTGTCTACAATCAGGTCCCGAAATCGCTGGCACTGGCAGGCAAGACTGGTACTACCAATGATTCGCGTGACAGCTGGTTTGCGGGCTTCAGTCAGGATTTGCTCGCGGTAGTCTGGTTGGGGCGCGACGACAACGGCAAGACCTCGTTGACCGGCGCCACAGGTGCGTTGCAGGTATGGGCTGATTTCATGCGTCGTGCCGATCCACTGCCCCTGCAAATGCCCGTGCCGGATAACGTGTCCATGGCCTGGGTCGATGCACAAACCGGTGAGGGGACATTGGAAAACTGCCCGGGCGCCGTACAGATGCCCTATATCCGCGGCAGCGAGCCGGCGCCGGGGCCGGGTTGCGGTATGCAGGCCCCGGCTGAGTCGGTCATGGATTGGGTTCGTGGCTGGTTGCCATAGCTGGCGGCTGGCCGGTTGGTTTATCAAGAGGTTTGAACTGTGAACAAGCAATGGATGATCGTATTGGTGGCGGCGGTGCTACTGCCAGGCTGCGCCTCGGTCAAGCGCGGCGCAATACCCGTCGTTGATTCGGGGGCGCCGGTATCGGAGGAGGCTTCTGCGCGTCAGCCCAACCGTCGGGCTAATGCACCTGCGGTCACCGCGCAATCTGTGCCTGCGGACTCGGGCGTGATGGTCATGGTGCCGCAGCACAGCTCCGAACCGTTGCAAACCTTCGGTGCACCCGATGGCGCCTTCTCTGGAGACTCTGCGCAACCGCCTGTAGGCGGGACAGGTCAGTGGACGCCGCCCGCTCAGTCCGCGCCGATGCCCGCCCCTGCCCAGCGACAGCCAATGCCCAGCGGAATCCCGTCAAGCAGCGGCACCTTGTCAGCAGACGAACAGCTTGATGGGCCGGTGCTGGCACTGCTCACCACTGCGCAGCAACAACAGGGCGGAGGTGACCTCAACGGAGCTGCGTCCAGTCTCGAGCGTGCTCAGCGAATCGCCCCGCGCGAACCTCAGGTGCTCTATCGTCTGGCTCAGGTACGTCTGGCGCAAGGGGACGCCGTTCAGGCTGAACAGCTGTCTCGGCGTGGGCTGAGTTATGCGAGCGACCGGCCAGCCCTGCAGGCCAGTCTCTGGGAACTGATCGCTCAGGCACGTGAGCGTCAGGGAAATGCTGCTGGCGCTGCTCAGGCGCGCGAGCGGGCCAAGGTCTCGATGTGATGGACGATCGCGTGCCGGCGTTGGCTGACCAGTTGCTACTGATCGAGCGCGAGCTTCGGGTGCTTGGGGTTTGGGCGTCGTCGCCGCCTGCGCCTGAGGCGCTCGCCAGTCAGGAGCCGTTCTGCGTCGATACACTGGCGTTCGATCAGTGGTTGCAGTGGATTTTTCTGCCCCGCATGAAACACATTCTGGAGCAAGGCCAGCCGCTCCCGACTGTGTCGGGGATTCTGGCGATGGCCGAAATGGTTTATCAAGATCAGCCGCAGCGCGTGGTCGGGTTGTTTGAGGCGCTTGAAACTTTCGATCAGTTGATCAGTGGCGGCGAGGGCTAACCAACGCCCGCAGGTAGGCAGACGTTGATTGCTGTGTTCAGTTGCAGTTGTCGGCGATTTTCTGTTTGGTTTCGCCAATGCGCGCCTGGCGCTCCTCTTCGTTCAGGCGCCGAGTGCCGCCTTCTTCTTCTACACGCACGCGCGGATTGTTCTGCAGTTGCGCCAGGTTGGTGCGCAGGGTAGTGCAATAGCGCTGCCGCTCGGCTTCCTGCTCTGCAACCTGTTGCTTCACCTCGCGGTCAATGTCGCGCTGTTCGGACTCGCCTGATTGTTGCGAAGCGGCGCTTTCGGTCATGGCCGGCTTTGGCGGGGCGATGGCCGTATTCAGCGTTTCGGCCGGCCGGCCTTGGGGTGGCTGTGCTCCGAAATGTGTAACGCCTTCAGCATCGACCCACTTATAAACCTGGCCGGCCATGATATTGCTGCTCAGTGCAAGCAGCAGGCCGCCTGCGAGAATGGTCAAACGCATGCTTTTCCCTTTAGTGGATGCAAAACCAAGCCGGTACTATACGCAAAAGACAGAGGGCTTCATTCTGCGCTGGATCACAGCTGAATACAGCCGAAGGGCAACAGCAGACTTGACTTGGCCAAGCCTAATCCGAACAATTCCATGCTTGCTGTTCTGAGGTGCCGCCGCAAGCGAGCCCTTCGCTCAATCATGAGGTGCATACCCGCGCCGACCTGCAACACCCGCAACGCGTTACCTCGCGCTGGGAGGGGCGCCCCGCAACACTTTGGGGCTTCCCTAATACTCGCTTTGACAGTAGCTGACGTAGTCGGCGACCACCGTCGCTCACGCACTGCTTGGCAGTAAACCTAATTCTGGCCGGTCCGACGCGGAGCGGCTATCTGGCGTTCTAGAGGTGAACAACGTGGAACTTTTATCCGGCGCTGAAATGGTCGTCCGCTTCTTGCGCGACGAAGGCGTTAAGTACATCTACGGTTATCCCGGCGGCGCCTTGCTGCACATCTATGATGCGCTGTTCAAGGAAAAGGAAGTCACGCATATCCTTGTTCGTCATGAGCAGGCTGCCACTCACATGGCCGATGGCTATGCGCGTGCCACTGGTAAGGCCGGTGTAGTACTGGTTACCTCTGGTCCAGGCGCGACCAATGCCATCACCGGTATTGCAACTGCCTATATGGACTCGATCCCGATGGTGGTTATATCGGGGCAGGTTGCCAGCAATATGGTTGGCACCGATGCCTTCCAGGAAACCGACATGATCGGTATTTCCCGCCCCATCGTTAAGCACAGTTTCATGATCAAGCATCCTTCGGAAATTCCCGATGTGATGAAGAAAGCGTTCTACCTGGCTCAGTCCGGCCGTCCCGGTCCTGTCGTTGTCGACATCCCTAAGGACATGACCAACCCGGCCGAAAAGTTCGAATACGTCTATCCGAAAAAAGCCAAGCTGCGTTCATACAGCCCGGCCGTTCGTGGGCATTCCGGGCAGATTCGCAAGGCGGCCGAGCTCCTGCTGACGGCCAAGCGACCGATCATCTATGCCGGTGGCGGCGTGATCATGGGTGGCGCATCTTCGCAGCTCACTGAGCTGGCCAAGATGCTCAATCTTCCGGTCACGAACACGCTCATGGGGTTGGGCTGCTATCCAGGCAGCGACCGTCAGTTCGTCGGTATGCTGGGTATGCACGGTAGCTACACGGCAAACCTGGCGATGCACCATTCCGATGTCATCCTGGCCGTGGGTGCACGCTTCGACGATCGTGTGATCAATGGCGCGACCAAGTTCTGCCCGAACGCCAAAATTATTCACATCGACATTGATCCGGCTTCCATCTCCAAGACCATCAAAGCGGACATCCCGATCGTCGGCCCGGTCGATAGCGTGCTCACCGAGATGGTCGCTATCGTCAAGGAGATCGGTCAGACACCAAACGCCGAGACCGTCGCCAGTTGGTGGAAGCAGATCGAGGAATGGCGCGGCAGCCGTGGCCTGTTTCCCTACGATAAGGGCGACGGCACCATCATCAAGCCTCAGGCGGTTATCGAAACTCTGTGTGAAGTAACCAAGGGCGACGCTTACGTGGCTTCGGACGTGGGTCAGCACCAGATGTTTGCCTGCCAGTACTACAAGTTCGACAAGCCGAACCGCTGGCTTAACTCCGGTGGCCTTGGGACCATGGGCTTCGGATTTCCAGCTGCGATGGGCGCAAAACTGAACTTCCCTGAAGCCGACGTCGCCTGTGTAACGGGTGAAGGCAGCATTCAGATGAACATTCAGGAGCTGTCGACCTGCCTGCAGTACGACCTCCCGGTGAAGATCATCAATCTCAACAACGGTGCGTTGGGCATGGTTCGCCAATGGCAGGACATGCAGTACAACAGCCGCTACTCGCACTCCTACATGGAGTCGCTGCCTGACTTCGTTAAGCTGGTCGAAGCGTATGGGCATGTTGGGATGCGCATCACTGAGCTGAAGGATCTAAAGCCAAAAATGGAAGAGGCCTTTGCCCTGAAAGACCGTTTGGTCTTCTTGGACATTGCGGTCGACACCAGCGAGCACGTCTATCCGATGCAGATCAAAGACGGCGCCATGCGCGATATGTGGCTCAGCAAGACGGAGCGGACCTGATCATGAGACACATCATTTCTCTGCTGATGGAAAACGAACCAGGTGCATTGTCTCGCGTGGTCGGACTGTTCTCGCAGCGCAACTACAACATCGAAAGCCTGACCGTAGCACCAACCGAAGACCCAACGCTGTCCCGGCTAACGCTGACGACGGCGGGCCACGAGGAAGTGATCGAGCAGATCACCAAGAACCTCAACAAGTTGGTCGAGGTCGTCAAACTGGTCGACCTATCCGAGAGTGCTCACATCGAGCGCGAGCTCATGTTGATCAAAGTGAAGGCAACCGGAGCGCAGCGTGCCGAAGTCAAGCGTACGACCGACATCTTCCGTGGGCAGATCGTCGACGTGACCTCCAACGTCTATACCATCCAGCTGGCCGGTACGACCGACAAGCTGGACAGTTTCATCCAGGCCATCGGTACGACATCGATTCTGGAAGTGGTGCGCAGCGGTGTTACGGGTATATCTCGCGGCGACAAAGTGCTGAGCATCTAATACGACTTATCGAATGGCCCAACCGGCCAGCAACAGGGGTGATTCCATGAAAGTTTTTTACGATAAAGATTGCGACCTTTCCATTATCCAGGGCAAGAAAGTCGCCGTTATCGGCTACGGCTCCCAGGGCCATGCTCATGCATGCAACCTTAAAGATTCCGGTGTAGATGTAACCGTTGGCCTGCGTGCCGGCTCCCCGTCGGTAGCCAAAGCCGAAGCCCACGGCCTGAAAGTGGATAACGTAGCCGCCGCTGTTGCCGCTGCGGATGTCGTTATGATTCTGACGCCCGACGAATTCCAGGGCCGCCTGTACCGCGACGAGATCGAGCCGAACCTGAAGAAGGGCGC
>Ga0208045_1000051_pt1 | contig 53748 bp, 53 predicted proteins | sample PL_2010_200m_FD_184160 | JGI IMG/M metagenome (GOLD analysis project Ga0208045, IMG submission 184160) | Freshwater microbial communities from Powell Lake, British Columbia, Canada to study Microbial Dark Matter (Phase II) - PL_2010_200m... | ecosystem: Environmental > Aquatic > Freshwater >...
ATTAAATACAAATCTCCATGAATATTCCTGACGACCTGAAGTACACAAAAGACCATGAATGGCTGAAGATTGACGGCGAAACGGCCTTTGTCGGAATCACTGACTTTGCCCAGCATGAACTGGGAGATATCGTTTTCCTTGAAGTGGAAACGGTGGGTGAAATCCTGAACCAGGGAGAGGCATTCGGGACTATCGAAGCGGTCAAGACGGTCTCCGACATGTTCATGCCTGTAGGGGGTGAGGTACTTGAATTCAACGAAGATCTTTCCTCAAAACCGGAGATCATCAATCAGGATCCGTACGATCAGGGCTGGGTTATACGGATCAGGGTGTCAAACCCTTCCGAACTGAACGAGTTGCTTTCCCCGGCCCAGTACAAAGAATTGATTCAGGTATAATTCCATTTGATCAGAAACCCCATGCTTCAATTCCTGCGAAATACCCGGTGGGCCATTTTGTGGGGGGCATTGATTTTCATCCTCACCGGGATCCCCGGTGGCATGCTTCCCAGACTCCCTTCTTACCTTGACCTGTTCCAGCCTGACAAGCTTGTACACCTGTTTGTTTTCGGGGTCTTTTTTATCCTGCTTGTTCTCAGTTTCCGGAAACCCGGCACGCCTCTGTTTGTGACCCGTCATCCCATGCTTGTTGCATTTCTGATCGCCTTCTTCATCGCTGCCACTACCGAGCTGCTCCAGGAGTTCGTGGTCCCTATGCGGACTGCCTCCTTCTGGGATTTTATTGCCAATATTGTAGGATCTCTTTTAGGACTGGTTCTTGTCAAACTAGTCGGTAAAAAAGGCCGTGTTCCATAGAAGAAAGTCAAGTATCCCGCTAAACAGATGGTGGCTCCGAACGGTTGAAAAATTCGAATACCAGTTTGGCTTTTGCCTTGCCGATCACCTCCTGAAGTTCCTCCGGCGAGGCTTCCCGGATCCGTTTCACCGATTTGAATTTCCACAGTAACTGCTGTGTGGTGGAATAACCGATTCCCGGAATGTCGGTCAGCACCGATCTTACCGTTCCTTTTTCCCGCCTTTTCCGGTGGTGGGTGATCCCGAAGCGATGGGCTTCATCCCTCATCTGCTGAATGATGCGGAGGGTTTCAGATTTCTTGTCGAGGTACATTGGAAGCGGATCATGAGGGTAGTAGATCTCTTCCAGTTTCTTGGCAATGCCGATGATGGTGATGTTCCCCGTGAGCTTCAGTTTTTTCAGGCTGCTCATAGCAGCCGAAAGTTGCCCCTTTCCTCCATCTACAATAATCAGCTGAGGAAGGCTTCGGTTCTCTTCCAGCAACCGTTTGTAGCGCCGGTAAACGATCTCCTCCATCGAGGCATAATCGTTGGGTCCCTCAACGGTTTTGATGTTGAAATGACGGTATTCGGTTTTGTCCGGTTTGGCCTGTTTGAAGCAGACCATTGCCGCAACCGGAAAATCGCCATGGATGTTTGAGTTGTCAAAACATTCAATATGTTCAGGCAATTCACTCATCCGCAGGTCTTTCCGCATAGTTTCGAGGATCCGTCGGCTTTTGTGTTCAGGGTCCACCATCTCCTTCTGTTTCTCTTTTTCCAGCTGGTAATAACGGACGTTACGCTGCGACAGCTCCAGGAGTTTTTTCTTGTCGCCGATTTTTGGGACGGTGAAGACGACTTGAGACAGCTCATATCCGGGATCGAACGGGACGATGACTTCCGGAGAGCCGCTTTCAAACCGTTCACGGATATCGGTGATGGCGATAGGAAGCAGCTCCTCATCCGGTTCATCCAGCTTTTTCTGGATCTCAATGGTGTGGACCTGGATGATAGCGCCATTCATCACCTTCATGAAATTGACGTAGGCGGTGGTGACATCGGAGATGATAGAGAAGACATCCACGTCGTTGATACCGGGATTCACCACGGTGGATTTACTCTGGTATTTCTCCAGGGCCAGGTATCTTTCCTTTACCAGGTGCGCCTTTTCGAACTCCTGCCGGGCCGCATAATCCATCATCAACTCCTTCAGCTGCCGGGTTACAACCGTAACATTCCCCTTGATGATGTTACGGATCCCCTGGACCGACAGGTCATAATCCTCCATCGATTGGAATCCCACACAGGGCCCTTTGCAGTTTCCGATATGGTATTCCAGGCAGATCTTGAATTTCCCCGCCCGGATGTTTTTGTCGGAGAGGTTCAGACTGCAGTTCCGTAGCGGAAAAAGCTGGCGGATCAGACCCAGCAGGGTGTGCATCAGGCGGACATTCGCATAGGGGCCGAAGAACTCGGAGCCGTCGCGGATCAGACTCCGGGTCGGAAAGATCCGGGGAAACGGTTCATTTTTAACGCAGATCCAGGGGAAGGTCTTGTCGTCTTTAAGCGCCACATTGTACCGGGGGCGGTACTTTTTAATCAGGTTATTTTCCAGCAGCAGAGCGTCCTGCTCGGTGCTTACCACGATGTACCTGATGTCGGCGATCTTCCGGACCAGCATCTGCACCTTGCCGCTGATGGAATTGATCTTGGAAAAGTAAGAACTCACCCGTTTTTTCAGGTCTTTCGCTTTCCCCACGTAAATGATCCGGTTTTTATCGTCCAGGAACTGATACACCCCTGGTTTGTGTGGAAGTGCCTTGACAATACCATCCAGGTGAGAAAAATATGTTGAGCGGCTGGAAGACATCCTTCGATTTACGATTAATTCGATTTTCGATTGAATTGAAGGCGAAATTAGAAATAAGAAATTAGTTCGATAGTTGTCGTACTTATTCAACATATTTCTTCGTCCCTCGTCCCACGTCTTACGTCTCACGTCTCACGTCTTACGTCCCTCGTCCCTCGTCATTCATGTTCATTCAAAAGGCTTTCCAGCCCTGGGCCGTGATCTCCACCTCTTTCCCGTCGGGAGTGATCATGAATTTCCCCTCAGCCGGTACCGTCATGTGGCCGATGATGGAGATGCCGGCGACATCCCTGATCTTTTCATAATCGCTTTGCGGAATGGTGAAAAGCAGCTCATAATCCTCACCCCCACTCAGCGCAGCCACCGACGGGATGATTTTAAATTCCATAGCGATCTCCCTGGTATGTGGATCAATAGGGATCTTCTCTTCATATATCCTGCATCCTGCATCTGATTGATTGCAAAGGTGCAATACTTCGGAAGCCAGGCCATCGGAGATATCGATCATGGAAGTGGGCCGTACCCCGATCCCCTGGAGCAGAGAACGGATATCGGTCCGCGCTTCCGGTTTCAGAAATCGACCTATCTGGTAATCGAATCCGGTGAGCTCCGGTTGCATCCCCGGGTTTGCCTGAAACACTTTCTTCTCCCGTTCCAGCAGGAGCAATCCAATGTAGGCTGACCCAAGATCCCCAGTCACACAAATGAGATCACCCGGGTGGGCTCCGCTGCGGTAAACAATCTCTTCTTTGGGGGCTGTTCCGATCACCGTCACTGAGATGATCAGTCCGGAGGTGCTGGAACTGGTATCGCCCCCCACCAGGTCGATATGGTACTTCTCACAGGCCAGCCTGATACCGGCGTAAATCTCTTCGAGTGCTTCGGCTGAAAACCAGCTGGAAACGGCGATCGAAACCGTGATTTGCTGTGGGATCCCGTTCATGGCTGCGATGTCTGATACATTGACCACCACTGCTTTGTATCCCAGGTGTTTCAGCGGGGTGTAGGTCCTATCGAAATGGATGCCCTCCACCAACAGATCCGTGGAAACGAGGCAAACCGTATGGACGGGGCATGCCCCGTCCGTGCCGGTACCAGTATCGATCACTGCCGCATCGTCGCCCACACCCATGACTGTCGTTGGATTCTTCGTTCTGAACGGAGTCGTCAGCCGGTCGATCAATCCGAATTCCCCCAATTCCTCCAGTGAAGTCAGCTTCTGCTTCGGCTCTTCCTGCTTCTTTCCTTTTTTCTCATGCATCCGCCTGGATTTTTTACAAAGGTCGGAAAAATTTGATATCGGATTATTTTTTGACTAATTTTGTCAAAACAAGATTGTTCAGAAATGGAGACATTTGGAGAACAGATTCGGAAATTACGAACAGAAAGAAAACTTCCGCTACGTGTTGTAGCAGCCAAATTGGACATCGACCAGGCTATTTTAAGCAAAATCGAAACGGGAAAGAGACAGGCTTCCCGCAAGCACGCACTGAAACTTGCGGAGTATTTCAGGGTAGATTCAAAGGATCTTCTGGTGATCTGGCTTTCGGAGAAGCTTGTGTATGAGTTGCAGGATGAGGACATAGCATTGGAAGCATTGCAGATTGCGGAGGAGAAAGTTGCTTATGGAAAGGGTACTGCAAGCGATAAGAGATCAATCATTTCCATCATTACTGACTTTCTGAAGAAAGATGGCAGGGTCTCACGAGCCTATCTGTTTGGTTCCATTGCAAGAGAAGAAGCCGGAACCACCAGTGATGTTGATCTTATGGTGACCTATTCTGATAAGGCTTCCGGCACCTTACTTGATTATGCTGACCTTAAATTCAATTTGGAAAAATTACTGAACAGAAAGGTCGATCTTGTCGAAGAGGGATATATCCAATCATTCGCATTGCCTTCTATTAATCGTGATAAGATTTTGATTTATGGATAAATACGGCTTCACTTCTAGGGAACGCCTGGAACATATCTCTGATGCCACCGGGAAAATTCTCGCCTTTTGTCAGGGGAAAAATGAATCCTCATTTTTATCTGACGATATGCTGCATAGTGGCGTATTGTATCAGTTCCTGGTTATCGGTGAGGCGATTATGTATGTCGAAACATCCATCTTAAAGAAATATCCTTATCCCTGGCATCTTCCCCGATCCTTCAGAAATTATATCGCTCATGAATACTTTGGAATCAACCTTCGGCAGGTATTCAAAACAGTCACAGATCTGCTGCCTGAGTTTAAAATACTGATAGATAAAGTGATTGAGGAGGAAAAAAAGATTAATCCGGATACGGATCGTGCGTGACCAGCACCACCCGGTTCATACACGATGATCCCTGCCTGACGATCCTGAATCCGCACCGGGAGAGAATCTCGACGGTCCGTGCGAAGGTTTTTTCGGATACGTGGAATCTGGGTTCCACGATCAGCAATCTGCCTCCTGGCTTCAGGAGTGAGTAGAGTTCCTCCAGAAACGGGGTCTTATCCGGCACTTCATGCACCATGTAGAAAGCCAGGATGAAGTCGAATGTATCCACCAACCCGATTCGGTCCTGCCGGCACACATGCAGGGTGATCCGGGTGTTCAACTCCGTATCGTGGATCTTTTCTGCTACTTTGCTCAACATCCCTTCCTGCAGGTCGGCGGCCACCACATGTCCTTCGGAGCCAGTCATCAGGGCCATCTCCCGGGTGAAAAATCCCGGGCCGCATCCGATGTCCAGGATGTTCATACCCGGTTTAATAAAAGGTGCGAGCAGTTTTCTCGGGTTTTGAAGCCATCTTCTTAAGTTTGTATCCAGTGCACCGGCAAGCTCTACCGGACATATACGTTGATCACGTGTCGTTGTCATGGTTTTTCGTATTGGAATGGCAAAAATGATACTCTTTGCGGAGAGAACGAAATAGTTTCTTGTGAATTCCGGAAAAAGCTCGTCAGAACCTTATCTTTGCCCTATGAATTTCCTCGAACTCGTTCAGAAACGTGAAAGTTGCAGGGCCTATGACCCATCACGGCCAGTGGAACAGGAGAAACTCGACCGCTGCATCGAAGCCCTTCGGCTGGCTCCTTCAGCCTGTAATGCACAACCCTGGAAACTGGTAGTGATTACCGATCCGGAACTCAAACAGGAGATTGCCAGAGCATCGGATTCAAAACTCCTTGGATTTAACCAGTTTGCCATGGATGCACCTGTATTGGTCGTGGTCGTAAGAGAGTCAGCCAACCTCACCTCCAAACTGGGCACCCTACTGAAGGATAAACCTTATCCGCTCATGGATATTGGAATTGCCGCGGAGCATTTCTGCCTGCAGGCTACCTCGGAAGGATTAGGCGCCTGCATCATGGGCTGGTTCGACGAAAAAAAAGTGAAGGAACTTCTGGGCATCCCTGTGAAAAAGCGTGCGGAACTGATCATCTCTCTGGGCTATCAGGCCACCTATGCACTCAGGAAAAAGATCCGGAAGCCGGTGGAAAAGATCAGGTCGTATAACCGGTACTAAGTGGACAGGAGACCGAGTGACCGGGTGACCTGGTCACCTGAAATTATTTCCACAAAAAGGTATTTCAATACCTAAATTAATGTATATTTGCAGTAAAAAATAACTAGATTTGCTGTAAATTCCTGCTCCATGGGATCTGATAACAACCAATTCCTTGACGCCTATACGACCGGTGAATACAAATACGGTTTTTATACTGATATCGAAACAGAATATGCCCCGAAAGGGTTGAACGAAGATACGATCCGTTATATTTCCGCAAAGAAAAACGAACCGGAATTCATGCTGGAATTCAGGTTAAAAGCTTACCGCCACTGGCTCAAGATGAAAATGCCCACCTGGCCTCATCTGACCATCCCGCCCATCGATTACCAGGATATCATCTACTATGCAGCTCCAAAAAAAAAGAAAGAGCTGAAAAACCTGGAAGAAGTGGATCCGGAATTACTCGATACCTTCAATAAACTCGGCATCTCCCTGGAAGAGCAAAAGAAACTCGCTGGCGTGGCCGTGGATGCGGTGATGGATAGCGTGTCGGTGAAGACCACCTTTTCCGAAACACTTGCCAAACACGGGATCATCTTCTGTTCCTTCAGTGAAGCGGTGTTGCACCATCCCGACCTGGTGAAACAGTATATGGGATCGGTGGTTCCGTTCACTGACAATTTCTTCGCCGCACTCAACTCGGCGGTCTTCAGCGACGGCTCCTTCTGTTACATTCCCAGAGGGGTCCGCTGTCCGGTGGAACTCTCTACTTATTTCCGGATCAATGCTGCCAATACGGGTCAGTTTGAGCGGACCCTGATAGTGGCCGACGAAGGGGCTTATGTCAGTTACATGGAGGGATGTACGGCCCCGCAGCGCGACGAGAATCAACTGCATGCAGCCGTGGTGGAGATTATTGCCCTCAAGGATGCCGAAGTCAAATATTCTACCGTTCAAAACTGGTATCCCGGGGATAAGAACGGGAAAGGAGGAATCTATAACTTCGTTACCAAACGGGGGATCTGTAAAGGGAGTAATGCCAAGATTTCCTGGACACAGGTGGAAACCGGCTCGGCCATCACCTGGAAATACCCCAGTTGCATTCTGCTTGGCGATCATTCTGTCGGTGAGTTTTATTCCGTGGCGGTGACCAACAATTACCAGCAGGCCGATACCGGCACCAAGATGCTCCATCTGGGAAGGAATACCAAAAGCACAATTATCTCCAAGGGGATCTCCGCCGGCCGGAGCAACAACTCGTATCGTGGGCTTGTGCGGATCTCGAAGAATGCCCTTCATGCAAGAAATTACAGTCAGTGCGACTCCCTCCTGCTGGGCGATAAGTGCGGAGCGCATACATTTCCGTATATAAGAACCGAGAACAAATCCTCCATCGTCGAACACGAAGCAACTACTTCCAAGATATCGGAAGACCAGCTTTTCTACTGCCAGCAGCGGGGAATTGACACCGAAAGCGCCGTTGGCCTCATCGTCAACGGTTACGCCAAAGAGGTACTCAAACAGCTTCCCATGGAGTTTGCCGTGGAAGCGCAAAAACTGCTCTCCATCAGCCTGGAGGGGAACGTCGGATGACAAAGTAAAGACGCGGCATGCCGCGTCCCCTTCAAACAAACCATCTATGCTACTGAAAATAACCAACCTGCACGCCTCCATCCACGGGAAAGAGATCCTGAGAGGGATCAACCTCGAGGTGAACGAGGGAGAAATACACGCCATCATGGGGCCTAACGGGACGGGGAAATCAACCCTGGCGTCCGTTATCGCCGGACGCGATGTCTTTGAGGTGACGGAAGGGGAGATCCTCTTCCGCGGAAAGAACCTGATGGAGCTGTCGGTGGAAGAGCGCGCCCGGGAAGGGATCTTCCTCGGATTCCAGTATCCGGTAGAGATCCCCGGGGTGAGCATCACCAACTTCATGCGTACGGCCGTGAACGAGATCCGCAAATACCGTGGCATTGATCCCTTGCCGGCAGGCGAGTTTCTGAAGATGATGGAAGAGAGGAAGAAACTGGTGGAGATCACCTCAAACCTCACCAACCGGAGTGTGAACGAAGGGTTTTCCGGGGGAGAGAAGAAACGGAATGAAATCTTCCAGATGGCCATGCTGGAACCCACCCTGGCTATCCTGGACGAAACCGATTCGGGACTGGATATCGATGCCCTGCGCGTGGTGGCCAATGGCGTAAATAAACTCCGGACTCCGGAGAATGCGTTTGTGGTAATCACCCACTACCAGCGGTTGCTCGACTACATCATCCCCGACTTTGTACATGTGCTGTACGAAGGGCGAATCGTGAAATCGGGAGGGAAGGAGCTCGCGATAGAGCTGGAAGAGAAGGGGTATGACTGGATCAAAAAAGAAAACTGATGGAACCGGACAACCTGCACCATATAACCCCGGAATGGCTGGGGGAGCTGTATGATCATTCGCACTTCCAACTGACGGCTCACGATCCTCCGATGATTCGTCAGCAACGGGAAAAGGCAATGAAGTCGTTCAGCAAACTTGGGTTCCCTGATCTGAAGATGGAAGATTGGCGAAATACGGATCTTTCGGAGAGCTTTGAGCGCAGCTATGATTATCCCCTTCAGCCCGTTATGGAGGATGATTTTCAGAAGGTATTCCGCTGCAACATCCCACACCTCGATACGGCGGTCATCGGCCAGCTGAACGGCTGGTTCGTCTCCCGGGATGTGCCGCTGATGGAGCTGGGCAACGGCATGATCATCGGGAGTCTGGCGGAAGCCATGAAGAAATACCCGCACCTGGTAGAGCCTCACCTGGGGAGGTATGCCGATCTGGAACACAACGGCTTTGCCGCCCTCAACGCTGCATTCGCAACCGATGGCGCTTTTATCTACATCCCCGATGGAGTGAAAAATGAGCGACCGGTACAGCTTGTCAATGTGATCCAGCATCCGGAGAACATCTTCATCCAGTCGAGGAACCTCATCATCCTGGGGAAGGAAGCCCAGCTGACCATGGTACACTGCGATGACTCATACGATCATCAGCCCTCTTTTTCCAATATGGTGACAGAGATTGTCTTGAGCGATGGGGCTTTCCTGGATCACTATAAACTCCAGAATCTTAACAATGACTCCACGCTGGTGAGTTCGACCTGGTTTCACCTGGAACGGGAGTCCAGGCTCGAGTCGCATTACCTGGCACTCAATGGGGGACTCCTCCGGAACAACACCTATGTACGGTTCAACGGTCCCTTCGGACACACCAACATTTACGGGATCTACCTGATGGACCGCAAACAGCATGTCGATAATTATATAGCCGTGGATCATGCCTCCCCCGATTGTACCAGCAGCGAATTGTTCAAAGGGATTCTGGACGAGCAGGCATCCGGGGTATTCAACGGCCATATCCTGGTCAGGCGGGATGCCTGCCGGACCAATGCCTATCAGAACAACCGGAACCTGCTGCTGACCGATACTGCCCGGATCAATTCGAAGCCTTTCCTGGAGATCTACAACGACGATGTGAAGTGTTCCCACGGCTCAACTACCGGCCAGCTGGACCCGGATGCCATGTTTTATCTGCGCCAACGGGGAATCGGGGAAGACAATGCACGGATGTTGCTGATGTTTGCCTTCGCCGATGAGGTGGTAAGCAAGATCGCCATCGAGCCCCTGCGCTTCCGGATCGAGGACATGGTAAAAAAACGCCTGCAGGGCGAGCTGCAGATTTGCGAGCAATGCGTTCTCCACTGTAGTACGCCGGAAAATCCGGTGGAGTTCAAGATTGATGTCAGCAAAATATAGAAGCGAGAAGCGAGGTAGCGAAGTAGCGAGGTAGCGAAATAGTGTAATTCATGTGCAATTAATGTGCAATTCATGAGCAATTCATGGCAATCAAAGGTTCGCTCAGATTTCCCGATCCTTTCCACAAAGGTTTACAACAGGCCTCTTGTCTATTTCGACAACGCTGCCACCACCCAGAAACCGAAGCAGGTGATTCAGGCCATTACGGATTATTATGAAAAGGAGAATTGTAACATCCACCGGGGGGTGCATTACCTGAGCGTGAAGGCAACGGAGGCTTATGAGGATACGCGATCCGTGATACGCGATTTCATCCATGCCCGGCATTCCCATGAGATCATTTTTACCCGGGGTACTACGGAATCGATCAACCTGGTAGCTGATTCCTTCGGAAAGAAGTTTCTGTCGGAAGGGGATGAAGTGATCATCTCGGTGATGGAACATCACTCCAATTTTGTTCCCTGGCAGCAGATGTGCCTGGAGAGGAAAGCTACCCTCAGATTCATCCCTCTGCTTGAAGATGGTTCGCTCGATATTCCTGGCTTTTGTGAGTTGATCACTGAAAAGACCCGCCTGGTTGCCCTTACCCACATTTCCAATGTGCTTGGGACGATCAATCCGGTGAAGGAGATCATTGCCGTGGCCCATCAGCACGGAATTCCTGTACTGATTGACGGAGCTCAGGCAGTAGCTCATTCGGCTGTTGACGTGCAGGAGCTGGATGCCGATTTTTACTGCTTCAGTGGGCACAAGATGTATGCCCCCATGGGTATTGGCGTCCTGTATGGAAAGGAACACTGGCTGGAAGAGTTGCCTCCATACCAGATGGGAGGTGAGATGATCAGGGATGTCTATTTCACCCACACCACCTTTAACGAACTGCCCTTTAAGTTTGAAGCCGGAACTCCCAACGTGGAGGGGGCGATGGGGCTTCATGCTGCAATCAGGTACCTCCGTGAAATCGGGATGGACCGGATCGAAGCCTGTGAACAGGAGCTGCTCGACTATGCTACCCGACACCTCCTGGGGATCGGAGGACTGAAGATTTTTGGAACCGCTCCGCACAAAGCCAGCCTCATCTCGTTTCTGCTTGATACGATCCATCCTTACGATGCCGGCATGATCATCGATAAAATGGGAGTGGCGGTACGTACCGGTCACCACTGTGCCATGCCCCTGATGGAATACCTGAAGATCCCCGGCACCATCCGCGCCTCTTTTGCTTTTTACAACACCAAAGAGGAGGTTGACCGGCTGGTGGAGGCAGTGGAGAAGGCGAAGGAAATGCTTCTTTAATTACGAATTACGAATTACGAATGACGAAAAACGAATTGCGAAAAGCGAATTGCAAACTGCATAAAAATCCCACCCTCCTCCAGGTCAACATCCGCGTGCTGCTTACTGAGCTCTCCCGGAAATTGAATCGAAAAGTTACCCTCGGTGATATCCCTGATGAGGAGCTGACAGGCTGGTCGGAGGCCGGATTCGGCTGGATCTATCTGCTGAGCGCGTGGCAAACGGGAGATGCGGGCAAGCAGATCTCCAGAACCAACCCTCATTGGAGAAGAGAATTTGAAGAGACCCTCGACGATCTGGAGGAATCTGACATCATCGGTTCGGGTTTTGCGATAACAGGATATAATGTGGCCGATTCAATCGGAAGAACGAAAGCCCTGAAACGGTTCAGGCAACGGATTGCCGGCTTCGGAATGAAGCTCATGCTCGATTTTGTCCCGAATCACATGGCCCCCGACCACCCCTGGGTGCAGGACCATCCCGACTACTTCATCACGGGGAACGAAGCGGATCTTGACCGTGCTCCGGAAAACTACTCCTGGGTGCGACGGAAACACGATGAACTGATTCTCGCCCATGGCCGTGATCCCTATTTTTCCGGCTGGCCCGACACTGTTCAGCTGAATTACGGAAACCCGCACCTGCAGGAGGCTATGAAAGAGCAGTTGCTGCAAATTGCCTCGCAATGCGATGGGGTAAGGTGCGACATGGCCATGCTGTTACTGCCGGAAGTATTCAGCCGGACCTGGGGGATCGGTATAGAACCCTTCTGGCCGGATGCGATCTGTCGTGTAAAAGAGACACATCCGGGTTTTCTCCTGATGGGAGAGGTGTACTGGGATATGGAGTATGTCATGCAGCAGCAGGGGTTCGATTTCACCTATGATAAACGGCTTTACGACAGGCTTCGGGCCGGAGAAGCAAAGCCCATAAGAGATCATCTGAAAGCCGGTCTGGATTACCAGGAAAAGCTTGCCCGGTTCCTGGAGAATCATGATGAGCCACGTGCCGCTTCCGTTTTTCCCTGGGATCAGCATCAGGCAGCAGCCATCCTCACGTTTCTGACACCCGGATTGAAGTTTTTTCACCAGGGAGAATGCCAGGGACGGAGGGTAAAGATCTCCCCGCACCTTGGGCGTGCTCCGGAAGAACAAACGGATGTTCTGACAGAAGTTTTCTATGCTCAACTCTTCTCCCTGCTGAAGCGATCCGTTTTCCATTCCGGCGACTGGCAACTACTTGAGCCTCTTCCAGCCTGGGAGAACAACCCTACCTGTGAGAACGTAATATCCTTCTCCTGGTGCAGCGAAGATTCCAGCCTGCTGCTGGTGGTGAATTACGCTCCCTGCCGGAGTCAATGCCGGTTGTCTCTGCCCTTTAAAGAGATTCCGGATCATTCCTGGAATTTCCACGATCTGTTTCGTGATGAACTCTATCCGAGGAACGGGAAGGAACTGGATGAACAGGGCCTCTACATAGAGCTGGAAGGCTGGGGATACCATTTTTTTGAATTACGAATTACGAATTACGAATTACGAATGGTAAAAAAATATGACTATTTCGGAAATTGAAGACCAGATCGTGAGCGAATTTTCACTCTTTGAGGACTGGATGGATAAATACAATTACCTGATTGAGCTGGGAAAATCGTTGCCACTGATCGATCCGAAGTTCAAAACGGAACAATACCTCATTTCGGGTTGCCAGTCGCAGGTATGGCTGCATGCGGAATACCGGAACGGGAAGGTGTTCTTTACAGCCGACAGCGATGCCATCATCACCAAGGGGATCGTGAACCTGCTGATCCGGGTCCTGTCGGATCAGCCGCCATCCGATATCATCGATGCCAGCTTATCATTCATTGACAAGATCGGACTCAGGGAACACCTCTCACCCACACGCTCCAACGGCCTGAACTCCATGATCAAGCAGATGAAGCTGTATGCGGTGGTGTTTCAGACGAAGTTTCCTCCGGCATCACAATCCAGGCGATGATGTAAGCCAGCAGTCCCATCCCACCGGCAAAGAAAAAGACCGCCCAGACAACACGCAACAGGACGGGATCAACGTTCAGATAGTCACCCAGTCCTCCGCACACGCCGGCGAGTACTCTGTTTTTGGTGGAGCGGTACAACCGTTTTGTTTCTTGTTCAGTCATTGGGTTCAGTTGTTGATTTCAGTGGACGAAGATAACAGGATTTGATTACATGTACAATAGAACACAGATAATCCTGATTCGTACATATTCTCACTGATATCTATGTAGATTTGCAGAAAGATTGAACCATGGACCTGAAGAAATTCGAAATGGAGAACAAGGTCATATCCGCCCTCCGGCAGGTGTATGACCCCGAGATTCCCGTCAACATATACGACCTGGGCCTGATTTACGACCTGCGGCTGGACGATCACTACAATGTGTATATCCTGATGACCCTCACCACTCCCAACTGCCCGGTTGCTGAAGATATGCCCGGAATGGTACGGAATGAGATCAGGCTGATCAAAGGGATCGGAGAGGTAACAGTCGAACTGACCTTCGATCCCCCATGGGATATGGACAAACTCACCGACGAAGCCAAACTGGAACTTGGTATGCTGTAAGTTTCGGGTTTCGGGTTTCGGGTTTCGGGTTTCGGGTTTCGGGTTTCGGGTTTCGGGTTTCGGGTTTCGGGTTTCGTCCTTCGTCTCACGTCTCACGTTTTTTGTAACTTTGTAAACCAAAAGAAATCCCGGCACAATGACCCCGACCATCGGCCCGCTGCTGGCCCAGATCGATACTCCTGCCGACCTCAGGAAACTGGACATTGAGGAGTTACCTCAATTGTGTGATGAGATCCGGTCGCTGATTATCGATGTGATCTCGGTCAATCAGGGGCATCTGGGAGCCAGTTTGGGAGTGGTCGAACTTGCTGTAGCCCTTCACTTTGTGTTCGATACCCCGGAGGATAAACTGATCTGGGACGTAGGTCACCAGGCCTATGCACACAAGATCCTCACAGGCCGGAAAGGGCTGTTCCATACCATCCGGATGTACAAAGGGATCAGTGGCTTCCCCAAGATGTCGGAGAGCGAATACGATGCATTTGGGGTGGGGCACTCATCCACTTCCATCTCGGCTGCACTGGGCATGGGAGTAGCCGCAAAACTGAGTGGGAATGCACGCCAGCATCAGGTGGCTGTGATCGGCGACGGGGCGATGACCGGAGGCATGGCCATGGAGGCGCTTAACAATGCCGGTGTATCCAGTGCGAACCTGCTGGTGATCCTCAACGATAACCAGATCGCAATCGATAAAAACGTAGGCGCCATCAAGGATTACCTGGCCGACATTGTCACCAGCCGCACCTACAATAAGCTGCGTGATAAGATCTGGTTCCTGATGGGGGGCGGAACCAAATACGGGAAGAACTCCCGGGCCGTTGTGAAACAACTGGGAAATGCGTTGAAGTCCTCCATCCTTACCCGCAGCAACCTCTTTGAAGCGTTCAACTTCCGGTATTTCGGGCCGGTCGACGGAAACGATGTGGTCCGGCTGGTCAAGCTGCTCTCCGACCTGAAGGTGATCCAGGGCCCGAAGTTACTGCACATCAGTACGATCAAGGGAAAAGGTTTTATGCAGGCCGAAAAGGATCAGATAGGCTACCATGCCCCCGGCGTTTTCGACCGGAACACCGGCGCTATTAAAGAGGATAACTGTCATGGACAGGCCCCGAAGTACCAGACGGTATTCGGACGGACCATCATCGAGCTGGCCGAGAAAAATCCAAAGGTCATTGGCATCACCCCGGCCATGTCAACCGGCTGTTCCCTGAATATCATGATGAACAAGATGCCAGACCGGGCTTTTGATGTGGGAATCGCCGAACAGCATGCGGTCACCTTTTCGGCAGGACTGGCTGCGGAGGGGTACATCCCCTTTTGTAACATCTACAGCACCTTTATGCAGCGGGCTTACGACCAGTTGATCCATGACGTTGCGTTGCAGAACCTTCAGGTTGTTTTCTGCCTCGATCGGAGCGGAGTGGTAGGAGAAGATGGCCCCACCCATCATGGGGCATTTGACCTGGCGTATCTGCGATGTGTTCCCCATATCATCATAGGCGCTCCGATGAACGAAGAGGAGTTGCGTGACATGATGTTTACAGCTCAGCTTGAAGGGATGGGACCATTCGCAATCCGCTACCCGAGAGGGAGAGGTGTGGCACCAAACTGGAAAACCGAATTTAAGGAACTGAAACCGGGAACAGGAAGACTGGTGCGTGATGGGAACGATCTGGCAATACTCTCTATCGGACATATTGGTAATCATGTAGTACAGGCCTGTCCTGAACTGGAAAAAATCGGCATTCAGGTCGGTCATTACGACATGCGCTTTCTGAAACCGCTGGATGAACCCCTTTTGCATACAATTCTCAGGAAGTTCGATACCCTGATTACAGTGGAAGACGGGACCGTGATAGGCGGACTGGGTAGCGCCGTACTGGAATTCATCAATGAACACGGCTACCGTGCGAAGTTGAAACGTCTCGGCATCCCCGATCGGTTCATTGGCCAGGGAACACAGGAAGAACTTTACCGGGAATGCGGGTACGATGCCCAGGGGATTGAGAAAGCAGTGAAGATAATGCTGAATGCCGGATCCTAGATCCCAGATTCCAGATCCCGGATCCCGGATCAAATAACCTCCTGACCTCCTGACTTCCTGACCTTCTTGCTTAATGAACTAAAAAATACAGATATGACCCGAAAAGCTGTCGTCACCGGCGCGTATGGCGCCATTGGAAAAGCCATTGTACAAGGTATCGCCGGGTATGGTCTGGAGGTGATACTGGCAGGCAGGGATGAAGGAAAGTTACAACGGACTGTTTCAGCTATCCGGAAACGGCTTCCGGATGCTCTGTTGGGCTATGCTGCTCTGGATCTTTCGCGGGAAAAGGAGATCCGGGAGTTTAGCGAAGCCTGGGAAGGCCCCTTGCACGTACTGGTCAACAACGTGGCTACCTGTCCTCGGGCCCGTACAGAAACCCCGGAAGGGATTGAGATGCAATGGGCAGCCAATGTGCTCGGTTATTACTGGATGATCCTCTCCTTCGCCCCGCACATGAAAGAGCAACCCGATGCCCGTATCGTCAATGTAGCCAGTTACTGGGCCGGGGGGTTGAATTTCGGTGACCTGGAATTTACTTCCCGGTACTACGACAACGATACAGCCTACCGGCAGTCCAAACAGGCAAACCGCATGCTTTCAGCCGGGTTTGCCAAGCGGTTGCAAAGCGACGGTATCAAGGTCAATGTGTGCCATCCCGGTGATGTGATCTCAAAAGTAAGCAGTGACCTGGGCTACGGGGGGAGTGAGACACCGGAACAGGGAGCCGATACGCCAGTCTGGCTGGCCACATCAGCCGAAGTGGAAAATTTGAACGGGCACTATTTTGAGCACCGCGAAAAGCGTCCTTGTCCATTCATGAGTGACACCCGGGGGGTGGAACGGCTGCTGGAGGTCTGTGCAGGGTATTCCGGCAGGCAATGGTGAAAAGTTGCCTTGAATTGTTAACTATTTATCCGGGATGTTTCATCAGACTAAATTACGTTTTTTTATTTTTGCCGCCAGCTGCATAAATCTACTTAATCCGATGTTTCGTCGATCCTTATTGATGGGTGTTGTGATGGTACTGTTTCTGACGAACTATTCCTGTCATGAGACCGAAACACAACGGGTGGCAGTGAACTGGTGGGATTCGGTTCAGCAGGCTCAGGACGATTCCGTTGCCCTGGCGCCCCTGCTTCATGAACTTACTGCCCTTCTCTCGGCCCGGTGCATCGATTCCAATACCACCAGCTACCTGATCGTCGACGATACGGAAGATCAACCCGTGATCCTGGCCGAATTCCACCCCAATCAACTGTTGATCCCCGCTTCTGTACAAAAACTGCTGGTAACCGGAGCAGCACTGGAGATCCTGGGCGAGAAAGCCAGAAAGGATGTCACCGTTACCAACCTCCAGAGCAATAACTTCCTGGCTAACAAACTGCTTAAAAATATTGGACTGGCGGTCTACGATTATCGCTCCTATATAACCGGCAGCAGGGCTGTGATTGAGTTCTGGGAATCGAAAGGGGTGGATATGACCGGTGTTCATCTTGTCGACGGAAGCGGTCGCGGGTACGATAATTCTTTGACGGCCCGGCAACTTGTCGATATCCTCTATTACCAGACGAATGCGCCGACCTTCGGGACATTTTACAGTTCCCTCCCCCTGTCCGGAATCTCCGGCACGCTTCGTAAAACACTCAATGGCACCATCGCCCAGGGAAAAATCCGCGCCAAGACCGGCACACTTGCCGCCATTAAAACACTGGCCGGATATGTCTCCACTGTCTCCGGGCGTAAGCTCATTTTTGCTATTATTGTGAATAATTATACCTGCAGAAATTCTGTCATGAAACGGATGATGGAGCACATACTGATTGAGATGACGGTATTGTAAAACGGAGCTGAATGATTTTACCCGGACTTTCTGCGGTCCTGAAAACGTGGGTCAGAAGACTCCCTGAGTGGTCGATCCGGCAGGTGGGGAACAATACGTTTCTGATCCTGCTCAGCATCCGGGATCGCCGCTATTTTCAACAGTCCGATCGCGGGTGTGGTCTTTGCCGTGGAGGTGCTGCTGATCGACCTCTCTGTCCCTCTCTTCATCCCCCTGCTTATCTCCACGGCCACTGCTACCATCGTTTCCAAGCTATTGTACTCCGGACAGATCTTTCATTTGATCACCAGCGAATGGTTTGTGCCTGCCTTGCCTTACTACATCCTCCTGGGGATACTCTGTGGTTTCGTATCGGTCTATAATGACCCTCGATGTGAATGAAGATGTCGGATCTGCCCTGATGAAATTCGAGAACTCCGATCTCTGGAACATTTTAGTAGTGGATAAAGGAAAATACGCCGGCTTCATCTCCCGCTCCAACATGCTCTCCTATTACCGGAAGATCCTGAAGAAATCCGCCACGCTGTTCTGATCTCCGATTGATTATTAACGAACTCATTCATTTCTATTGGGTTCATGAATGCTTCGCAGTTCGATTTTCGAATTACGAATTATGCCATGAGGCATGAGGCACAGGGCAATAGGCCAGTGGGAGGTGGCAGGAAGGGAGAGATAACAGCGGTGTTCAATCAGTCAAAGAAGCAATCTGAAAGCAATTCGCAATCCAATGATTTGTATATTTGTAGTTTCAGATTCACCATTCTGGTGTTAAGATTAACATAAATAAGTGATCTTTTATGGGAAGGATCAAATCAAATAAATCAATTACCATCTCTTCCCTCCAAGAGCAGGAAGAAGGGATGCGTCGCTACTGGGCCTCCATAACTCCTGAAGAACGGCTCATTCATTTGTATGAGATGATTCATTATTCATACCTTAGTACTAATGAACAAGTGCATCATTCCTCGCGAATAAATACTATAAAAATCGAAACACCCGGTGAACATTTTTCTTGAAGAACATCAGCAAGTCCTGGAAAAGCTTGTTGATAAGGGAGTTGAATTCCTGATTATCGGTGGTTATGCTGTTAATTTTCATGGATACAACAGGGTTACCGGCGATCTGGATATTTGGATAAAACCGGATAATATAAACAAGGATCGCTTAGTCGGAATGCTTTCTGAAATGCAGTTTGATAGCTCAGGGCTGGATTCTTTGAAAAAAGCTGATTTTACAGCCCCATTCGTCTTTTATATCTGGGAGGAGCCTTATAAAGTTGATTTTCTCACGCACATTTCAGGGAATTCTTTCCGGGAAGCCTATGCAAGAAGAGTGGTGAAAGATATCGAAGGTATTCAACTCCCCTTTATCAGCATAACCGATCTGGTTGCTTCAAAGATTGCGACAACCCGGTTGAGAGATAAGGCCGATGTGGAAGAACTGCAAAAGGTCGCTCGATTCTTAAACCCGGGATCCCAATAACACTTTGCTTTTGTTGGAATTCACCACCTGAAAATTTTTTTTCCCGGGTAACTCCATCTTAGGTCCAATATAGCTCCGATATAGCTTCAGTCCCGCAATAATCGGGCACCAGTCTTCTCCAGTCTTTTTTAGGGTGCCTGTTAGGTTTTCTGTCCGCTTGTCCGCCTGTCAGACAAACATCTGCAGATCGTAAAGCTTCCTGTACACCCCGTTCCTGGCCAGCAGTTCGGCATGAGGTCCCCGCTCCACCAGGTTGCCGTTCTGGAGTACGATGATCTCATGGGCGTGCTGAATGGTGGATAACCGGTGGGCGATGACGATGGAGGTGCGGTTCTTCATGAGGTTCTCCAGGGCCTGCTGCACCAGGCGTTCCGATTCGGTGTCGAGGGCCGAGGTGGCTTCATCCAGGATCAGGATCGGAGGGTTCTTCAGTACCGCCCGGGCGATGCTCAGCCGCTGGCGTTGTCCCCCTGAAAGTTTGGCCCCGCGGTCGCCAATGTTTGTATAATAGCCTTCCGGCATCCGGATGATGAACTCGTGGGCATTGGCCACTTTGGCTGCGGAGATCACCTCCTCTTCACCAATGTGTTCCATGCCGAAAGCGATATTGTTGAATACTGTATCGTTGAACAGGATAGTCTCCTGCGAAACGATGCCCATCAGTCCGCGCAGGTCGTCGATCACCATATCGCGGATCGGGATCCCGTCGATCCGGATCTCTCCTTCCGCGATATCATAAAAACGGGGAAGGAGATCCGCCAGGGTAGATTTTCCGGCACCGGAGGGCCCTACCACGGCGATCGTCTTCCCCTTTTCGATCGTCAGGCTGATGTGATTCAGCACAGGTTCCGCTTTATACCGGAAACTGACATCTGCATAGTCAATTCGCTCCAGGAACTCCTTCTTGGGGATGGCGTCGGGTCTCTCCTCAATGATTTCCGGTTCGGCAAGTACCTGTTCGATCCTGTCCATCGAGGCAGCCCCTTTCAGAATGTTGTAATAGGCCTGGGTGATCGATTTGGCCGGCGGGATCACCTGGGAGAAGATGGTGATATAAACCAGGAATACCGCGGCATCCAGACTGTTTTCCGGGGCCAGAACCAGGCGGCCACCGTACCAGAGCAAAATGGTGAGCACGACCGCACTCAGGAATTCACTCAGCGGGGAGGCAAGATCACGTTTCCGGTAAAGCCGGACCATGATCCGGAAGAAGTTTCGGTTGGTCTCCTGAAAGCGGTGATCGGCAAACGGAATAGCGCTGAATGCCTTGATGATTCGCAGGCCGGAGATGGTCTCCTCGATCACAGCCAGAAGTTCTCCCATCTTCTTCTGTCCTTTGGCGGAGGTGCGCTTGAGGCTCTTCCCGATCCGGCCAATCAGGAAACCGCTTACAGGCAACAGGATCAGGACAAAGATGGTCAACTGGGGACTGATAATAAACAAGGTAACCACAAACGTGATGATCTGGACCGGATCCCTGACAATCATCTCCAGCGAGCTCATGATGGATATCTCCACCTCCTGCACATCGGCTGTCATCCGGGAGATAATATCCCCTTTCCGCTGCTCGGTATAAAATCCCAGCGGAAGGATCAGGATCTTCTTGTAGAGGTCGTTACGGAGATCTTTTACCACCCCGTTCCGGACTACGGCAAGGAAGAACATAGCCAGGTAGCGGAAAAGGTTGCGGAGGAAGAATAGCACGATGATGGAGATTCCGATGTACACCAGTACCTCATTCTCCCCGTAATTACGGATCAGTTGTCCGAAAAAATGGTAGAAGTTCTCCTTCAGCGAATCCATATTGGTCAACACCAGCGGGCCCGCTGTTTCCGGGATCTCTGCAGTTTTAAAAAGCATCTGGAGGATAGGAATGAAAAGCGCAAACGAAACGAGGGAAAAAAGAACGGAGAAGACGTTAAACACGGCATTCAGGACAGCAAACAGCCAGTAGTTACGGATGTAGTGAAAGATCTTGCCGAGGCTTTTCATGAAAGCAAAGTTAGAATAATTGACGGATAACTCACTTACATAACGTAACTTTGCGCCGTGGAATCTACACGACAGCAAAAAATTTCCAGGCTCATCCAGAAGGATCTGGGCACCATTTTTCAACGAATGGGAAGGGACCTCTTTTCCGGGGCTCTAATCACAGTCACCAAGGTCTACGTTACCAGAGACCTCGCAGTAGCCAAAGTGTACCTCAGTCTGTTTTCCACCGGAGATAAATCCGCCCTGATGGAGAGCATCCGGCACCATGTACGGGAGATACGTCACCAGCTGGCTCAGCATACCAAGCACCAGCTCCGGACCGTCCCCGAACTGCATTTCCTGGAAGATGATTCCCTCGATTACATTGATAATATCGATCATTTATTGCACCATGACGGCGACCCCCGATAACCGTACAGCCGGGGCACGCCCCGGCTACGGAATAATCCCCCCCTCCATGCAATACGACCCCATAAAAAAATCCCTCGGCGCTCTCCTCAGTACAGACGGGGCATGCCCCGTCCCTACCCCCTGGCTGCGGATCCTCTTTTACCAGCTCCTCGATCTGCTGTTGCTCCGGACATGGCATGTGAAAAAAGCGCTGAAACACTGGATACGGGATACTGGATACGAGATACGAGATCACGTATCCCGGATCGCGTATCCCGGATCGCGTATCCTTGACGCCGGCTCCGGGTTCGGACAATACAGCTACTTCCTCTCCGGAATGAGTCCCCGCTTTCAGATCGATGCCATAGATGTGAAAGTGGAACAGATCGAAGACTGCAGGCGGTTTTTCAGCCGGATCGGGAAACCGAATGTGCAGGTTGAGGTAGCTGATCTTACCAGTTATATGAAACCTGACTCCTATGACCTGATCCTCTCGGTCGACGTCATGGAACATATCCTGGAAGATGAAACGGTGTTCCGGAACTTCTTTCAGTCACTGAAACCCGACGGAATGGTGTTGATATCCACTCCTTCCGATCAGGGAGGCTCTGATGTGCATGACCATGAAGAGGAGAATTCATTCATTGATGAACACGTACGGGATGGGTATAACATTCTGGAGATACAGGAAAAACTGAAACGGGCCGGATTTACGAAAACGGACGGGCATTATACCTACGGGAAACCCGGCCAGATTGGCTGGAAGCTTTCGATGAAATATCCGATCAAACTCCTGAATGTCAGCAAAATATTCTTTATCATCCTCCCGTTTTACTACCTGCTGACCTTTCCGGTTGCGTTGCTGTGCAATGCCCTGGATGTACGACTGAAGCATGCCAGCGGTACAGGGTTGATCGTGCGGGCATGGAAGATTGAACCTTGACCCTTGAACCTTGACCCTTGAACCTGACGTTCTACATAGCCCGCCGGTATTTCAAGTCGAAAAAATCGCATCATGTGATCAACATCATCTCTGCGGTGTCGGTCGTGGGGGTGACCATCGGTACCATGGCGCTGATCGTGGTGCTGTCGGTCTTCAACGGATTTGAGCAACTGGTGGTCTCCCTCTTTAATTCGTTTAATCCTGATATCCAGATCACCCTTCAGAAAGGCAAGACCTTTCCGGCCACGGAGGTCCCGCAGGAATTACTGAAAGAGATCCCCGGAGTGCTCTGCCTGACAGAGGTACTGGAAGAGAATGCCCTGATGAAATACAAGGACAAGCAAACCATCGTTACCCTGAAGGGAGTAGGACCGGAATATCAGCGCATGACCGGGGTCGACACGATGATGGCCGAAGGGAGGTTCCTGCTGCAGAGGGGCGATCAGGATTTCACTGTACTGGGCTATGGTATAGCCTATTACCTGAATGCCAACCTGAACGATTATATCAATCCCATTACCATTTTTATTCCCAACCGGACCGGAAAGATCGGAGGGGGACTTGATCAGTCGTTCAATCAGGAGATCATTTTCCCTGCGGGATTCTTTTCTATCCAGCAGGAATTTGATAGTAAGTATGCCCTGATGCCCATCCGGTTTGTCCGAAAACTGCTTGATTATCAGAGTGAAATCACAGCCATTGAGATCAAGCTGGCCGGCGATGCCGATCAACGGCAGATCCAGCGGCGGATCGAGAAAGCGATAGGAGAGAAGTTCCAGGTCAGAAACCGGTTCCAGCAGCAGGAGCTCCTCTATAACATCATGAAATCAGAGAAATACGCCATCTTCCTGATCCTGACATTCATTCTGCTCCTGGCCACCTTCAATGTAGTAGGATCCCTCTCCATGCTGATCCTCGACAAGAAGAAAGATATTGCTGTGTTGCAGAGTATGGGAGCCACAAATCGCATGATCAAACGGATCTTCCTGACCGAAGGGTTAATGATCTCATTCATCGGGGCTGCCTCCGGGATGATCCTGGGGGGGATCTTATGCTGGATTCAGCAGTCCTGGGGCCTGATCCGGATGGGTGGTCCGGGCAGTACTTTCGTCGTAAACAGTTACCCGGTCCGGATGCAACCCCTCGATTTCCTGCTTGTCTTTTTTACTGTAATGCTGATCGGTTACCTGGCAGCCTGGTACCCGGTGTACAATATTCGCAAAATCAGCACCTCGCTGGCGAAACTCGATTGAAACGTCACTATACCAACCTTCTGTCGTTGATAAATGATTAAAATAAAGAACAGATGATCACATGTTTTTTAGTAAATTTGTCCTTTTTATTCGGACATAAAATTTTTCAGAATGATAAAAGATTTACTCACTAGGAGTTTAACCGCCCTCATCCTGTCAGGATTTCCACTTCTTCTGATCTCCGGTGAGATCCGGATATCGGAGGGTAAAACCGACCTTCGGCTATCCACCAACAACTACCACCAGCTTACCTTTACAAGCGACATCTCTGCAGTGCAGTACCGGGATATACAGACAAAGCTGGGTCTTTTTACCGAGCTCTGCATTCAGGACTATGGATACAGCAGTGAAGTAGGCGATCCGAAACTGCCTGTCTTCCGGAACCTGATCGAGATCCCCATCAGTGCCACACCGGAGGTTGTCGTGACCCATGCGGAGTATACCGATTATTCCCTCCAGGCACTCGGGATCAACTACCCGGTGATCCCGCAACAGGAATCGGTGAGCAAAGCCATTACCGACCCGGATGAGATCCCGTTCGTCATGAATACGGAGACTTACCAGCGAAATGAATTCCTGGGAGGCACGCTGGTTTCGGTCACCCCGGTCGGAATCATGCGTGCGCTGACGATGGCAAGCCTCGACATTGCTCCGGTTCAGTACAATCCGGTGACCGGGATCCTTCGCATTTACCAGACCATCGAAGCCACAGTTACCTTCACCAACGGGAACGAACAAGCCACCATCTCCCGGAAACAGGAGCTCTATTCACCCTTTTTTGAAAATGCTTACAGGCAGATGGCTAACTACAAGCCATTGACCGATGAACTAATCACCACTGCACCGGTTACCTATATCATCGTTTCTGCTCCGATGTTCCAGGAGGCGCTTCAACCTTTTATCAACTGGAAAACCCGGAAGGGATTCAAGGTGGTTGAAGCCTATACCGACGACTCTGCCGTGGGGACCACCACTACATCCATCAAGAATTACCTTCAGGATTTCTATACCAACCCGCCGGCGGGCTATGAACCCCAGAGTTTTGTCCTGCTCGTGGGAGATGTGCCGCAGATTCCAACTTTCAACGGTACAACCGGAAACCATCCTACCGATCTCTATTATTTTGAATATACCGGCGACAAGATCCCCGAATGCTATTCTGGCCGCTTCTCAGCTAACAACCTTAACCAGCTGCAGCCGCAGATTGATAAAACCCTTGGTTATGAGCAGTACCTTTTTCCGGAGGAGTCATTCCTGGGTGAAGTGGTTATGGTTGCCGGGGCGGACCCTAATTACGGACCATTGTATGGCAATGGCCAGATCAACTACGGTACGACCTACTACTTCAATTCGGCTCACGGTATCCTTTCACACACCTATCTCCAGCCGGAACCTTCCGGAGGCAACTACTCAGCCCTGATCAGACAGAATGTTTCCGACGGAGTAGCCTTTGCCAACTATACTGCCCACTGCAGTGAGCAGGGATGGGGTAACCCATCCTTTCTGATCTCTCATATTCCCAGTCTGCAGAATGATGAAAAATATTGCCTGATGGTCGGGAATTGCTGCCTCAGCAACCGGTTCAACACCACCTGTTTCGGGGAGGAAGTGTTGCGGGCAGCCCATAAAGGGGCATTGGGGTACATCGGCGGAACCAACAGCACATACTGGGATGAAGATTACTGGTGGGGTGTGGGATTTAAAGCGGTTTCCACCAATCCACCCTATAGTCCGAACCATCTGGGAGCCTACGATGTTACGTTCCATGATCACGGAGAATCTCTTGACGATTGGTTTGTAACCCAGGGGCAAATGGTTGTCGGGGGAAACCTGGCCGTTCAGGAATCCAGTACCAGCAGTACCCAGAAAACATATTACTGGGAGATCTATCTTCTGATGGGCGATCCCTCCCTGATGATATACATGTCAATTCCGCCGGCGCTGACTGCTACTTATCCAGATCCTGTGATGATTGGCACCACCTCCATCGATGTCACTACCGAACCCTATGCATACATCGGCCTTTCGACCGGTGGAGGTACATTCGTGGCAGCTGGCTGTGCCGATTCCACGGGTGCTGCTACCATGACTTTTGATGCCCTGGACAACCCGGGCTATCTGGGGATTGTCATCACCAAGCAAAACTTCAAACCCCTCATTGATTCCATCCTGATCATTCAGCCTACAGGCCCTTACCTTATCCTGGATTCTTTTACCATCGGCGATTCGGTTGGAGGGAACAACAACGACCAGGCCGATTACAGTGAATCGATCACCCTCGACCTGAGTGTCAGAAACGTCGGAGTGGCTGCTGCCTATGCTATATCGACCACGCTTACCACCACCGATACCAATGTGGTAGTCACTGATGATCTGTGTGTCATCGATTCGATCCCGGCCGGCGCAACCGTGATTTGTCACAATGCCTTTGCCATGACAATCGACAATGATGTGGTTGACCAGCATGTTGTACCCTCCGACATCCTGTTCAATGATGGTTCCGAGAACTGGACATCCGACCTGCTGCTTACCCTTAACGCCCCTGTTCTTACGGTAGACAATATCACAGTAGTAGACCCGCCGCCAGGCGGGAACGACAATGGGATACTGGATCCGGGTGAACATGCCATCCTGCAGGTGGCTGCCACGAACATTGGCCATGCGGGTGTCGGGAATGGTTTTGGACACCTGATCGTTCAGCCTGCTTCGACCCCTTACATCATTGTAAATAATCCCAACCATTTCATAGGATACCTGCCGGTCGACACCATCGTGCAGGTCGATTTCCCGGTTATCACCAACGGGATCACTCCGATCGGAACGGTTGTCAGCCTGGACTACCACGAAACAGCCGGACAGCAGAACCAGTACACGGCAGAGAAAGTGTTTGAGATTGAGATCGGGGAGGTTCCGGTGTACCTCATGCAAAACGGCATTCAGACAACCTGTAACGCCAATTTCTATGATTCGGGAAATTCTGACCAGAATTACAGCAACAACGAGAACTTCACCCTTACCTTCCACCCGGCTACGACAGGCGCGCACCTGGAGACCGAATTCACTGAGTTTGACGTGGAGCCAGGTGCCAACTGCAATTACGATTACCTCAGCATTTACGATGGGAGTGATATTTACTCACCACTCATAGGCACTTATTGCGGAACTGATTCGCCAGGTACGGTCGAATCGACCGCTCCCGACGGCTCTCTGACCTTCAAGTTCCATTCCGATTATTACGATACATACCCTGGATGGGCTGCTGCTATCCATTGTGCCGGAGGTCCACTCACCGTGATGGCCAATGCATTCCCCTCGACTGTCTGTGAAGGATCAACGAGCTACCTGTCGGCTATCCCGACAGGAGGTTCAGGAGACTATACCTACCTGTGGGAACCGTCCACTTACCTGGATGATCCAACCAGCCAGTTTCCCATCTGTACGCCGGAGGCCGATATGACCTATACCGTGAATGTTGGCGATGGAGACACCACCATCACATCCGCCCCGGTGGAAGTCACTGTGATACCCATTCCCGAAGCGCCTGTTGCCACGCTGAACGGAGATATCCTGGAATCGAGTGCAACCGACGGAAACCAGTGGTACTTTAACGGAGCATTCATTCCTGGCGCCACCCAGCAAACCTATCAACCGGTCTATTATGGTGACTATTACGTGACAGTCACTGACGAAGTGACGGGGTGTGAATCTGCCCCCTCCAATACCATACACTACTGGCCTACCGCCATCGACAATTCACAAGCGGAAAAACTGGTCACTGTGTATCCGAACCCATTTACCGACCGGCTCACTATCTCCTATACCCTTCCGGAGCCCTCGGCCTCCAGGATCCTGTTGACCGATGCCTATGGCCGGTTGATCCGTGTGGTGGAAGAAAAAGGGATGATCCCTGCCGGGAACCACGTCCTGGTAATGGAAAGCGGGACCCTGAAACCGGGCCTCTACTACTTCCGGATCCAAACTGATTACTTCACGGTTGTACGGAAAATCATTCTGACAAGATAACATCCAAAAAATAATACCAAACAAGGACCAAAACCAATCTATATGCGAAATAGTTTAACGATCATCCTGATACTTGCATTCAGTATTGCAGGTATGAGTGCCGACTGGGTTAAGATTTCTTCAGACAACCCGGTTCCGGCTACAAGCACCCTGGTTAGTTCGACGATCGAGCAGTCGACCGTCACCTTCACCCTGGAAGGCTTTTTCCTCAATCAGGTGGAAACACCTCACGGAATCGCATTTATTCCGCAGGTTGATGAAGGGACTCCGATCCTGGAAGCTGGTGCTCCGGACCTTCCGAAACTTACTTCCACATTGATCATCCCCGATCTGGCAGGGATGCAGGTGCAGGTGGTGGCCTTCAGTTTCACCGATTTTCCGGGGATTGAGATCGCCCCGTCAAAAGGAAACCTGCTTCGTACGGTCGATCCCGCTACCATACCCTATACGTATGGAACAGTTTATCAGGTTGACAAGTTCTATCCGGAAACCCTGGCAACCACACGGGAGCCATTTATTGCCAGGGATCTCCGGGGACAAACCATGATCGTCTACCCGTTCCAGTACAATCCGGTCACCAAAATACTTCGCGTCTATCATGAGGTGACCCTTAAACTGGTGAAGATGAATGAGAACGGCGCGAATCAGCTGTTCCGCAAAACGAAAGAGATTCAGATAGAAGAAGAGTGGGCGCGCATCTATTCCAGAGAATTCCTGAACTTTGATATCATCACCTACACACCGCTCGGGGAGTACGGGAACATGCTGATCATCAGCCATGGTCCGTTCATGGATGCCATGCAACCTTACGTCAACTGGAAAACCTCGATTGGCTTTCCGGTGGAGATGGTAGATGTTTCGACCATTGGAACATCAGCTTCCGCAATAAAAACATATATCGCCGACTATTACAACAACAACGGGCTCAGTTATGTGTTGCTTGTGGGTGATGGCCCGCAGATCCCGACCAATACCGGAGGAGGTCTCGGAGGCCCCTCCGACAATGCCTATGGATACATTTCCGGAAATGACCACTACCAGGAGCTCTTCGTCGGCCGTTTCTCGGCTGAGTCAGTAGCTCAGGTGGAGACCCAGGTGACCCGGACCATCAACTACGAACAGGATCCGCAGCTAATTACGGACGACTGGTATACTACGGTCATCGGAATTGGCTCTGATCAGGGTCCCGGAGATGACGGCGAGTATGACTACCAGCATGTCAGGAACATGCAAACCGACTGTCTTAATTTCACCTATACCTGGAATCCGGAACTTTTTGACGGATCACAGGGGGGGAATGATGCATCCGGGAACCCTTCCCCAACCCAGGTTGCCACCGAGCTGAACAATGGTTCCAGCCTGGTTGTTTATTGCGGTCACGGTAGCGCAACTTCCTGGGGAACCTCCGGATTCAGTAATAACAATGTGAATAACCTTACCAACCAGGATATGCTGCCCTTTATCTGGTCAGTGGCATGTCAGAATGGTAATTTTGTGAATATGACCTGTTTTGCGGAAGCCTGGCTTCGTGCCACCGATAATGGTGAACCTGCCGGGGCTATAGCTTTTTTTGGTTCTACTATTGACCAGAGCTGGAATCCCCCGATGGAGGGGCAGGACGAGATGGTGGATCTCCTGGTGGAGACCTATCCGAACAATATTAAGCGGACATTCGCCGGATTGTCCATCAATGGTTGCTTTAAGATGAATGACTCCTATGGTTCCGGAGGGAATGAGATGACAGACACATGGACTGTGTTTGGAGATCCTTCCCTTTTTGTACGGACCGATAATCCCGGAACCATGACTGTGACGCATGATCCCACCCTCTTTGTGGGTTCAACCTCCTTGACGGTGAATTGTGATGTGGAAGGAGCCCGGGCCACCGCTTCCATAAACGGAGAGTTACTTGCTACCGGATTGGTTTCAGGTGGGACCGTCGTTCTTACTTTCCCGGCCCTGACAGATCCTTCTGATACCGTTCGCCTGGTTGTTACGGCGTTTAACTACCTCCCTTACATGGCCGATATCCAGATCATCACCCCCGATGGCCCGTATATTGTCTACGTTAGTAATACGGTAAATGACCAGGCCTGGAATAACGATCAACTGATCGATTACGGAGAGGATATCTTGCTGGCTCTGGCCGTCAAAAACCTGGGTATGGAGGCGACCGATAACCTGGTTGTTGACGTCACTACCACGAATCCATATATCAATCTGACAGACAATACGGAAGTATATGGCATTTTACCTCCGGGCGAAACCAGGGAGATCTCCGATGCGTACAATTTTAATGTTTCCAGCAATATTCCTGACGGAACCAGCATTGACTTCCTCATGACTGCTGGTGACGGAACCGGAACCTGGACCTCCACCTTCAACATCCTTGCACATGCACCAGCCCTGATCCTTTCAGACTACCAGGTGCAGGATCCCACCGGGAACAACAACGGACGCCTGGATCCGGGCGAAACCGTTGATCTGAACCTGACGCTGATTAACAACGGTTCGTCCGATGCTTTCGGAGTAACTGGCAACTTAGTCTCTATCAGCCCCTATGTAACCGTTGTGTCCGGGTCGAAAAATTTCGGAGATCTGATATCCGGAGAATCTGATTCGGAACTTTACACAGTAACGGTAGATCCCGGTGCACCGGAAGGACAACTGGCTCCTTTTATGCTGGAAATCACGGCCGATCGTGGGTTGGCCAAGGCAGAACTATTCAACCTGATCGTCGGAAAAACTCCGATCCTCGTGATCGATCTGGACGGCAACCAGAATTCCGGACAGTCGTTCATCAATTCTTCTGACGACTTAGGACTGATGTCCGATTACATCCAGTCGGTACCGGAAACTATGGAAAACTATTCCTCCATATTTGTCTGCCTGGGGATCTACCCTGATAAGCATGTGCTTAGTTCTGCAGAGGGTTCCCGGATGAAGACCTTCCTGGATAACGGAGGACGTGCTTATATGGAAGGAGGCGACACGTGGAAATATGATCCGCAGACAACGGTCCACCCGATGTTCCACATTCTTGGAACCGCAGACGGAGCCGATGATCTGGGCACCCTCGAGGGGCAGAGCGGGACATTTACGGAAGGGATGACATTCGAATATACCGGCGACAATAAATTCATCGACCACCTTCTCAACGAGGGATCTGCTTTCCAGATCTTTAAGAACGTATCCCCTTCGTATTACAGCGCTGTGGCTTATGACGGCGGATCCTTCAAGACCATTGGGAAGTCGTTTGAATTCGGAGGACTTGTTGATGGCACACCCCCATCCACCAAGCTGGACCTGATGATCCAGTACCTGACCTTCTTCGGTATTGACATCCCGGATCTGGCTGCGAATTTTATAGGGTACCCGACCTCTATTTTCGTTGGGGAAAGTGTCAATTTCTATAATTTCTCTACAGGACCTATTGTTTCCTATGAATGGGATTTCCCGGGCGGAGATCCTGCTACCTCGACGGAAAAAGACCCTGTGGTATTTTACGATACCCCGGGGATCTACGATGTCACCCTGACGGTTAATGATGGCGTTTCCAGCAATTCCATGACCAAGACCGATTACATCCAGGTGGATTACGCCACAGGAGTATCAAAGGAGAACAGCTCTCTGCAATGTGTTTTGATGCCGAATCCAAACAACGGAACCTTTACACTCAGGATGGCTGACCGGGAAACGGATTGGGTGAACCTGAAGGTATACAATACCATGGGAACCCTTGTCTTTGCGGAAGATCATGTGCCGGTAATCAACAGGCTCGATAAGGTGATCTCCCTGCCGACTGTTCCCAACGGGATTTACATCATGACTGTTCAGGGGCAGAAGGAAATCTGGAGCGGGAAGATCGTGGTTAATCGGTAAGGTGTTTTTTCTCCACCTGGATGATCTCGTTGGTCTCTTTGTTGGCAACAAAGGCTACGAGGGAAAGGTGTTTGGAAACCCATTCGGGTTTTGGGGTGTACTGATAACTTTTCGTGTAGACGACCCCGGTATCCACATCATTGGTCAGTGTTTCTCCGTAGGTTCCATTGACGACAGCTCGTAGCATATCGTTGAACACGTAGTTCTCAATATCGGGGACCGGTCCGATTAAAGTGTCAGGATTATTATTTTTTTGCCACCCAATAATGCTATCTTCCAGAATGCAGACAGTCAGGTTGTAGGTTCCATCCAATTGATCCAAAAATTTCGCAGAGATGGTCGTATTGATCTGGCTACGGGCAGCTGCTGTATACTGGGCTTCGATCCCGATCGCGGCAACCCGTTTTTCCTTGGCAAGCGTGGCCACTACTCCGGGCCAGGCTGTACTCAGGATCCGTTTAAATCCGTTATAGGTGATCCGGTTGATCATCCCCATAGGATTGGAGACCAGGGCAAAGTCGTTGAACCAGGCAACCCCTTCCGTAACCCGGTAATCGACGTTGTAGGGAGGATCAGCATCCGGTTGTGAGAAGAATCCAGCATGCACTGCCATCAGGATGACCTGTCCTTTGTAAAGTCTTACCAGCCCTTCTGCTTCATAGGTTGCTGTTGGACAGTTGACGCATTTCATTCCGGTATAGTCTTCCAGCAATACCTTTCGTTTGGTGGTATCCACCGTGATCTCTTTTTCTGTAGCATAAGGCTGATCCAGCTTGTCGCACGAAACGGCCAGAACCCCTGCCAGCACTATGATTAATGATAAAACACGAAAACTCATATAGTTCCTGTTTAAAAACTACTGTTTATCGTCAACGTAAACCCCGTCGACTCCGGCACATAGCGGCAGACGCCACCTACGCATACAATCCCTTCCCGCTGACGGCCGTAGGAAAGGGCGATACGGGTGGTATTGTAAATAAAACCGGCGGTCACATTGTAGTAATGCAGCTGAAGGGAGGAAACGGGATTCCCCAGGTTCCACTGATCACTGACGGAGAAAAACCATTTAGGGGCAATGGTAAATTCCAGCAACCCGGCCATCCAGTCACCTTTATCCTGTTTGGTCCACAGCCCCTGAAGCTCTCCGCGCAGTGAATACTTGTCTGTGATGTTCCAGGTAAGGTCGGCCACACCAATATTGGCATAAACGGTTCCGTATTCATCCACATGACCCTCAATCACATCTTTGTTGTAGGTCTGATAATAATAGGCAAAGATTCCTTTCCATTTCCTGCTGAACTTCTTGGTGATCTCGATATTGACATCCTGGTAGAAGACATCCTTCCAGTCAACCGCAAAGGGACTTGATTTATATCCCAGGGTCCCGGGTCTATTGATGGAGGTAGTGTCATTAATTTTTGACCGTTTGATGTTGTTCACCTGGGAGAAGTTGATCACAAAGGTCATCCCGTATTTTCCCCCGAGCTTGGATTTCTTCGGCAGGGAGAAGATCAATTCGGCCGAACCCCCCACTTCGCCGGTTGGTTGGGTGGCATATGGGTACATGGCTGCCAGGAAGTAGGTGTGTTCTTTGGTGATGGCTGGCAGGTAGTTGATGTCCAGGGCATTGTTGGTGACCGAACGGTCGGATTTGAAACTCATGTTGTCGATCCATTTAGTCTTGGCGGTGATTCCAAAATTTTTGCGGGAATAGGAGGCAGTGATCAACCAGGCATCTCCGTTTTTGTAAATATAGTGATTCATCGCGGAGGGGTCGTTGATCTTGTGGGCAACTTCCGTATAGAAGTTGAATCCACTGTAGTTGAGATTGATCCTTCCGCCATAGGCCGCTATGTTTTCCGGAAGTTTCAGGTCGTAGGCTTTCGGAGGGATGATCACCTCCAGCGATTTTCCTTTCTGGTAATCGCTGACAAAGCTGCCACCGAAACTCAGTTTGAATCTGGAAGTGGCCATACCGGATATCATATCATTCAGGTAGAAATCGGCATCCACACCCTTTAGTATACCCCTGTTGTTGTCTTTGAACGGGATCCAGTAGTACCGCTGAACACCGACCACTCCGGTGAGAGTCACCCCGCTGAATGGGGTCAGTTTCACCCGTAACCCCCGCATGGAGTTGTCGTACCCCAGGGTCCAGTCCTGGTAAGTGCGGAAGATCATCCCGTTGCCGAACTGTTCGTAGAAATTCCCGGCCGTGATCTCGATCAGTTTGTTTTTGAATTTGGCCCACCAGTAAGGGACGCCCAGACCCTGGTACTCCTGATCGTATCCAAGCAGTGGAGGGAGATAGGCTTCAAACCGCATGCCTGCCGAGAAGTTTTTATAGGCGTAGTTAATTTCGGTAAATCCCTGAACGCGAAAGTATTTTCCGTCAAGGGTGGAATCGGTGATCCCGAGTTTGGTATCGGTCAGGTAATAAACTGCATCGCTCTGAAAACTTCCACTGATCTGACTGTTCTTCAGGAAGTCCTGTCCGCAGGCGAACCGGGGGAAAGAGAATAATGCAACAATAAGCCCAATTACAATGGCTTCTCCTCTTTTCATAAATCCGTTGGGTATTTGGTTACTACTCGGTTACTCTGAAATGGATTCACCGGCCTGGAGTTTTCTGATTAATTTAATCAGGTCGAGTTCGCTTCCTTCGGCAAATGAGGTGTGCTGCCAGACGATGTTTCCATCGCTGTCGATGATAAAGGTTTGCGGGACCAATCCGACATTCATAGCCCGTTTGAAATCCCCGTTCGGGTCAAGGTACACCTCATACTCCCACCCTTTTCCATTAACCAGGGGCGCTACCATGCTGCTGGAGCGGGAATCGTCGATGGAGACAGCTACCAGCTTGACGCCGGTCTCTTCCACCCAGTCGTCATATACATCGGCAATAGCGGTCATCTCCTTGATGCAGGGCTTGCACCAGGTAGCCCAGAAACTGAGGATGATGGGTTTGCCGTCGTTCGTAATGTGACTGGTATTAAATGGATTTCCCTGTAGATCCTGGATGTCTACTGCGGGAATTTTATTGTAGCTTTCTGAAGCTTTTTCCTGGGCTGATCCCATGCAGGCAAAAGCCATTAGAGCCACGAGAATCGTAAGGTTCCTTTTCATGATGGGGTAGGTTCAGTTTGGTTAAGTGGGTCCAAAGATAACGATTTTAAGAATGATCCATCCGAACGAAATGGATGGCTTTATAAATGGATCTCAAGAACTTTGGCCGAGGATTGAGGAACCAGGAACAGGTGCTCCATCGAAGCCGGGATCAGCACCAATTCGCCTTTTTTCATCTGTTCCATTCCACGGAGATACTGGATCGTGCATGCCCCTTCGGTACAGAGGTAAATAATGAAGGAGTCGATGTGGCTCAGATCTTTTTCTATCCCCCTGTCAAATTCCTGCAGGTTGGTGGTGAAGGCCTGACAGTCCACCAGGTTCACCGGGTGATTCAGAATCCGGGAGTAGGGGGTGCGGTAAGAATTCTCCGTTGTGAAATCGATCGCTTCCAGCGCCTCGTCTGTGTGCAATTCCCTCGCTTTCCCTTCGTGGTCGACCCGGTCCCAGTCATAGATCCGGTAGGTAGTATCGGAGGTCTGCTGGATCTCGGCCAGGAGGATGCCAGGCCCGAGAGCATGCACGCGTCCGGCCGGCATGAAAAATACATCACCCCCACTGACCGGTTCTGTGTTCAGGAGTTCCTTCAGGCGTTTCTGATGCAGGTAATCCAGGTATACTTTCTGATTCACCTGCTGGCTGAAACCGCTGATCAGTTCTGCTCCTTTGTCGGCCTCGACAATGTACCACATCTCGGTCTTTCCGTTCCCGATCTTCCGTTTGGCAGCCAGGGCATCATCAGGATGAACCTGGATCGACAGCCAGTCGTTGGAATCGATAAACTTGACCAGGATCGGGAATTGCTCCGGAAACCGTTCTAAAGCCCGTTCCCCGACCAGGTCGTCCATATAGACCTCCACCAGCTCATTCAACTCATTCCCTTTCAGGAAACCGTTGGAAACCAAGGTCTGGGATCCGGGAACACCCGAAAGCACCCAGGCCTCTCCGCAATTCGGGAGGGGAGTAAAATCAAGTCCCAGCAGGTCATGGATCTTCCTGCCTCCCCATACCTTATCTTTGAAGATGGGGGTGAACTTTAACGGGTACAGTTCATTCATCCGGGATTGATTGGTTCGTGAGTAATAACTATCTTTACAAGGTGAAGACCCGACAAAGGTATAATTTTTCGGATTATGACCCAGGTACCATTACCCTATCTAGATAAACTCCAGGAACTTAGAAAGGAATTACATCAGTACCCCGAATATTCGGGGAGAGAGAGTAAAACGGCTGCCAGACTGAAGGAATACTGTGCTGCCTTTCAGCCTGATGCAGTGATAGGGAAGCTGGGAGGCCAGGGATTTGCCCTGATCTACGAAGGAACGCAGAACGGCAAGACGATCCTGCTGCGGGCTGAGCTGGATGCACTGCCCCTGGATGAGATGATCGAAATTCCGTACCGTTCGAAACATAAGGATCTGGCCCACAAATGTGGTCACGACGGCCACATGGCCATTCTGTGCGGTGTAGCTGCGATGCTGCAGGAACGGCGTCCCAAAGCCGGCCGGGTGGTTCTCCTCTTCCAGCCTGCCGAAGAGATTGGGAAAGGAGCCCGGGCCGTGATCGGGGATCCCAAATTTCAGGTCATTATTCCGGATTTTTGTTTCGCACTGCATAACCTTCCCGGTTATCCGGCAGGCTCGGCGATCGTGCGGGATAACCTGTTTGCATTTGCCTCCCTGGGTATCTTTACCCGGCTGAAAGGGGAATCTTCCCATGCCGCATTTCCGGAACACGGGATCTCCCCGCTGATGGCCCTGATGGAGCTGCAGGGGGCTCTTCCCGAATTACCGCACAACATCCGGGGATTGCATGAGGATACTTCGCTGACCATCACCTATAGCCGGCTGGGGCATTTCTGCTTCGGAACAGCTCCCGGATATGCGGAGCTGGCAGCCACCATACGGGCAGCGCAAAACCAGGATATCACTAAGATGAAAGCAAAGATCGTCCCGATGATCCGGGAGATCGGGGACCGCTATATGCTCGATACGATCGTTCAGTGGCATGAACCCTTTCCTGCCACGATCAATACACCGGACGAGGTGACCCGGGTCAGGGCTGCAGCACGCCGGCTGGAGATGCCCATCATCGAGATACGGAAGCCCTTTCGATGGTCGGAAGATTTCGGTGAATTTACATCCCGGTATCCGGGAGCGCTTTTCGGGCTTGGAGCCGGCGAAAACCATTCCGATCTCCATACCACCCAGTATGATTTCCCTGATGAGATCATCGAACCCGGGATCCGGATATTGCATGATCTCGTCCGACAGATAACCCGGTAACCCTGAAGCTGACCCGCTTGTAAGTTGTGAAAATAGGGGATTATTATGCGGATATAATTGTAAACAATTCTGTAATTTTAGAGCTAAAAGCTGCTGAAGCCTTACGTGTTGAGCATGAAAATCAACTGGTCAATTACTTACGGGCGACTCATTGCGAAATAGGGTTATTGTTGAATTTTGGATTAACACCAGAAATAAGGAGAAAAATATTTACAAACGACAGAAAAAAGCATTGCTCCATCCGTGATAATCTGTAAAAATCAGTTTTATCTGTGTTCAATATGTTGTACGTATGATAATTATCGGTATCACCGGGACCCTCGGCGCCGGCAAAGGCACTATCGTCGACTACCTCACTGACAAAAAGGGTTTCGCCCATTACTCCGTCCGGGGATTCCTGCTGAAGGAGATCCGCAGAAGGGGTATGCCCGAAGACCGTGACAGCATGTTTAACCTGGCCAATGAGTTACGGGCCGATCACGGTCCTTCCTATGTGGTGGACGAGCTCTTTGAGGAGGCGAAGTGTGGGGACCGGAACAGCATCATTGAGAGCATCCGTACCACGGGGGAGATCGCTTCCCTCAGAGACAAGGGGAACTTTTACCTCTTTGCCGTGGATGCCGATCCCGGACTCCGGTATGAGCGGATCCGACTGCGTAAATCAGAGACCGATGCGGTCAGCTTTGAGACCTTTCTGGAGAATGAACGGCGGGAGTCGGTATCTGCCGATCCCGGGGTGCAGAATCTCCAGGCCTGCATCCGGGAAGCCGATTTCATTTTTTTAAATAAAGGAACAATTCCGGAACTTCATCAGGAGGTAGATGCTGTTTTGCGCAGGATCAGTGTGCCAAATAATGAAAATTATGAACAATAATAGTAGTATGAATGAAGAGCCCTATATCCGTCCGTCCTGGGACGAATATTTTATGGAGGTCGCCAATGCCGTGGCCAAACGTGCCACCTGCGACCGTGGCCGGAGCGGCTGCGTGATCGCACGTGACAAACAGATCCTGGTGACGGGTTACGTGGGAAGTCCCAGGGGGTTGCCGCATTGCGACGAAGTTGGGCACCTGCTGAAGCAGGTCACCCATGAAGACGGCCGGATTTCGCAGCACTGTATGCGGACGGTTCATGCGGAACAGAATGCCATTTGCCAGGCGGCCCGACTGGGGATCGGCCTGGAGGGAGCCACCCTCTATTGCCGCATGACCCCCTGCCGTACCTGTGCAATGCTCATCATCAACTGCGGGATTGTCCGCGTGGTGTGCCAGAAGAAATACCACGACGGGCGCGATTCGGAAGAGATGTTCGCCAGGGCCAGGGTATCCCTGGAGTTTGTGAACGAGGAGATACAGCAATACGAGAAACAGTAAATTAGTATCTTTACCGTGGTTTCAGGGTTCCGGGAGCGTATGCCAAACAACCTCGATAGATCAGCATTTGAACAGTTGTTCAGGAAGGAGTTCAAAGGACTCGTACTCTTTGCCATTCAGTATGTTAAAGAGTATGAAGCGGCGCGGGAGATCGTGCAGGAGGCTTTCATCGGGCTCTGGAATCAACGGGAGCGGATCGATGTATCGCGACCGGTGAAGACCTACCTCTCCACCACCGTCAGGAACCGTTCCCTGAACTACCTGCGCGACCAAAAAAAATTCGATACCCGTCTGCTTACCCAGGAGAACCTCTATCCGCTTGCCTCTTATGAACAGGCGGACCGGTTGGTGGAAAAAGAGTTACAGGACCGGATTCAGAGTGCCATTGCGGAGTTGCCGGAGAAATGCCGGGAGGTCTTTCTGCTGAGCCGTAACGAACACCTGAAATACCAGGCTATTTCCGATCAGCTCCAGATCTCGGTCAAAACCGTGGAAACACAGATGTCCAAGGCGCTGCAGCATCTGCGTGTCCGGCTGAGGGAGTTCCTGGTGGCGATACTTCTGGTCCTTTATTCACAGATCCCGTTGCTTCGTCACTCCGTTCCTCGCAATGACACGCCACACCAAATCACCAAATCACCATCTCACCAACTCACCAACTCACCACGGCACCATGGCACCACGGCACCATTCCCATCAGGGTAGCGCCCCATTCATGTGTATTATTACCGGATAAATGAACTCAAACGACACATATTACCCCGATCTGATCACCCGCTACCTCTCCGGGGAGGCTTCGCAGGAGGAACTCTCAGCCTTATCGGCCTGGATCCAGTCCGATCCGGCTCATGCGGCCCTCTTTGATGACTTCCGGAAAACCTGGCAGGGTGTTGTGGCCGACCAGATAGAGCAGCAGCTGGACCTGGATAGGGAGTGGGAGGCGCTGGTACCGAAACTCGAAACCCGAAACCCGAAACCCGAAACCGGTGAAGAATCAAAGGTTATTCCCATCGCCGGCGACCGTCTCCCCTGGCAGGTCATCCTGATCAGGGCCTCGCTGATTGCAGCTATCTCCCTGGTATTGCTGATCCCGTCCTGGATTGCCTACCGTTATTTCACCCAGACGAAGATGGTGAGGATAACTGCCTCCGAGGGAGTCCTGGAAAAAATTCTCCCGGATGGTTCGTTGGTTACCCTCAACGCATTTTCCAGTCTTATTTATTCGGAGGAGTACGGCAAAACAAACCGGGACGTGGAACTGAAAGGGGAAGGTTATTTTGAGGTGAACAGGGATTCCCTGATACCATTTATAGTTAACTGCAGCAACTCCCGGATCGAGGTACTTGGAACCTCCTTTTATGTGGATGCCGGTCAGCCCGGGCAGCAAGTGGAGGTGATTCTGGTGGAAGGGAGCGTGACGGTCTATCTTGAAGAGGCCAGGTCCACCGGAAAGACCATCATCCCGGGAGAAAAAGCCCGGATCACGCAGGCAGACCAGCGGATTGTGGTTACGCCGAACGAGAATCCCAACTTCCTCGCGTGGAAAACCTTCCACCTGGTGTTCCTCGATGACCGGCTGGACATGGTGATCGGGACCCTGAACAAGATCTATCAGGCCGACATCATCCTGGCAAGCGAAAACCTTGCTTCCTGTCGTCTGACAGCCACCTTTGACCAGCAATCACTCGAGTCGGTGCTGAGTGTAATCATGGCAACCCTCGACCTGCAATCGGAGACCACACCATCCGGGATCGTCCTTTACGGGAAGGGATGCGACTGATTCATACGCATCGATTCATCCGCTATCCCGCCGGCAGTCTCTTCCGGCTGACCGCTCTGTCCCTGCTGTTCCTTTTTTCGCTTCGTGCAACCGGACAAACACTTGATAACAAAATTTCACTGGAGGTAAAAAACACCTCTCTGGAAGAAGTATTGAGGCGACTATCGGCTATGACCGGTCTCAGCTTCTCTTACAGCTCTACAGCTATTCCTGTGGATCAGGTAATTACCTATACATGTAACCTGAAACCGGTCAGAGACGTTCTGGATGCTCTGCTGGGAGCCCGGGGGATCGAATGGAAGGAGGTAGAATATCAGATCGTGTTGAAACCGATGAAAGCAAACCGGTTGGCCGGATCTTCCAGACCGGAGAAAGCGGTTCCATCCTTTGTCATCAGCGGATACATCCTAGATCACCGCACCGGCGAAGCCCTCATCGGAGCCAATGTGATGGTCAGGGCCATGAAAACCGGAACCACCACGAATTCTTACGGCTTCTATTCCCTCTCTCTGCCACAGGGGATCCATGAAGTGGAATTTTCCTACCTGGGATTCAGTCCCGAACTGATTTCGCTGAAGTTGCAGCAGGATACTACGTTGTCGGCCGATCTCCGGGAGACCAGTCTGGGAATGCGAGAGGTGGTGATCAGCGCCCGGGATAATGAACAGCTTCCGGCCGTAAACCAACCGGGGGATTTTAGCTTTTCCGGAGCTACACTGGATCGGCTGCCCGGGTTTGCCGGGGATGTGGACGTACTCAAGGCCCTTCAGATTTTGCCCGGCATCCGCTCGTTTGGCGATGGATCCTCCCTCTTTTATGTCCGCGGGGGGAACAACGATCAGAATCTGCTGATGATTGATGAAGCCCCGATCTACAACCCCTCCCATCTCTTTGGTTTTTTTTCGGTGCTGACGCCCGATGCGGTGAACGACATGGAGGTTTACAAGGGTGATTTTCCTGCCCGGTACGGAGGAAGGGCCTCTTCGGTGGTCCATATCACCTCCCGGGAAGGCAACCGCAAGCGTTTTGGGTTTGGCGGAAACCTGGGACCTTACGCATCCTCTCTCACCCTGGAGGGACCCATTGTGAAGGAGAAGGCCTCCTTCCTGGTCTCCGGCCGGCTTTCCACCCTCAACTGGCTGAATTATGTGGTGGATAATTCCGGATCGTTCAACCTCTATTTCTATGATATCAATGCCAAGGTCAATGTGGAGGCAACCCGGAAAGACCGTTTCTTTCTGACCTTCTTCACCGGGCAGGATGAGTTTAACCGCTTTACCAGCTCGGTTTACCGGACCTACGGCATCAGCTGGCAGAACCTGGCGGGATCGCTGCGCTGGAACCATATTTTCGGTCCCAGGCTGTTTTCGAATACCACCCTCAATTACAGCCGGTACAGCTACTTCCTGTACCTTTCCTCCGATCGGAAGAATCACTGGAATTCGGACATCAGCAACCTGACCGTGAAAAGTGACCTCACCTGGTTCCTGAATCCGAAGAACACCCTGCGAGGAGGCTTTTCCGTAACACAATTCCACTCTAATCCGGGCAATATTACAGAGCAGGCGGAGGAGCAGCTCGAGCCGCGGGTGGTCCCGGAATACACCTCCATGGAGTATGTCGTCTACCTGAGTAACGAACAGAAGCTGGGCAAAAGGTTTTCGCTTGAATACGGGATCCGGTTGCCGGTATGGCAGAATTTCGGCCCCACGACTATCTATTTCTTTGATGCCAACCATCAGGTAATTGATACTGCTTCGGTGGAGAGGAATCACTATTATGACCTCTTCTTCAGTCCCGAGCCCCGCCTGTCGGTGGGCTTTGCACTGAACAACCGTTCCTCCCTGAAGACCAGTTACAGCCGCACCACCCAGTTCATGCAGTTGCTGTCCAATTCCACGGGTCCCTTCACCTCACTCGAAGTCTGGGTGCCTGCCGGCCCCAACATCCAGCCTCTGAAAGCCGATCAGTTCACCCTGGGCTATTTTCTGAAGTTCGCCTCTTCCCGGTTGTATTTCTCTGCAGAAGTCTTTTATAAGTATTTCCGGAATCATATCGATTATGCCGATCATGCCAACCTGCTGTACAATCCACTGATCGAAGGAGAGCTGCGGTTTGGGAAGTCGTGGTCTTACGGGGCGGAGCTGATGCTTCAGAAACCCGCCGGTAAGCTTTCCGGATGGATTGGGTACACCTGGTCGCGGGCGTTGATACAGACCCCTGAGGTGAATGGAGGCAAAACCTATCCTGCCGCATTTGACAGCCCTCATGAAATCTGCCTGTTTATCTCCTATGATACCCATAAACGCTGGTCATTTTCAGCCAACTGGATTTATATGACCGGCAATCCGGTAACCACTCCTATCGGTTTTTACTATTCCAACGGATATTCAGTTCCGCTTTACGGAGATAAGAACAACGACCGCCTGCCGGATTATCACCGGCTTGACCTGTCGGTCGTCTACCGGCTGAATAAACCCGGGGCCCGATTCCGCCACAGTTTGGCCGTTACGTTATACAACGCGTATGGCAGAGCAAATCCCTTTTCGGTCAGCTTCAACAAATTCAGGGACGACCAGGGTAACTTTGTGATCCCATCGAACCATAACGGAAGCTATGAACTGGTTCCTACCATGATCTCGGTAGCAGGTATTATCCCTTCAATCAACTATCAATTCAAGTTCTGATGAAACCACGGATCCACCCTGTCGTCCTTCTGATCCTGCTGGCCGGTTGCGTCAAACAAGCCGACTGGCCCCTGCCGGATGAGCCTCTGACCCAGGTGGTTGTAGAGGCCGTACTGACAGATGAGCAGAAGGTGCATACGGTTGCACTTTCTCATCCGGTTTCCGTCCTCAATGGTACCCCACCCGGTGTTACCGGGGCCACCGTGCTGATCAGTACCGCCGATTCCCTGTGGTTCCTGACCGAAGATACAGTGCATCAGGGAAATTACCTGACCGATTCTACTTTCGTGGCAGCCCTGAACCGGGAATATTCATTGGAGATCACCTGGCAGGAAAAGAATTACTCGGCCAAAGCATCCATGGTCCCGGGGAAGGTTTTCAATGAGCTCGTGTATAAAAAGAATGAGGCGGATAACCGGTACCACATCGATTGGGTCGCTTCCGCGTTCAGTGTCGACTTTCCGGCAATGTGGGAAATCTTCATAGACTGGTCGTTCCTGCCCGGGTTCGATACCCTGGATCCCGCCACCTGTCAGACACGACTTCTCTTTTATACTCTCCCGACAATCGACATCAGCCAGATCTTCGCACCTGTGGTGGAGCAAACCTACTTCCCGGCCGGCAGCCGGATCAATGAACGCCGGTACTCCCTCACCCCCGGCCATGCCGAATTTCTGCGTGAGCTCCTGCTCGAGACCAACTGGCAGGGAGGCTTTTTCCCGACGGCTAATGCCAATGTAATGACCAACCTCAGTACGGGAGCTATCGGCTATTTTGGCGTATGCGCGGTGACGGAGTTGTCGATGGTTGTGGAATAAGGCGCATTATTTCTTCAATGATGCTTTTGTGAAAATATAATCCGGGATATTCACATCAAACTGGATATCCGTGATGATAAAATCGGTACCCTCACCCTCTTTCAGCATATCTTTATAATTGATCTTTTTAGGATACCACCGGGCTCCAATCCTGGCCACATCACTCAACACGGTTTTCTTCAGAAGCTGGCCGCTTTTGGCGAAGAGCTCTTCCTGTAAAGGAATGAACCGTACCTGGTCAATCCACATCCTGCGTTTTTCATAGGAGGCATCAACAACTTTAGCAAGCAGTTCCAGTACCCATGTTTTTCTGCCATCAATGGTTTCTTCCCCAATTACAGTTGCATTGTACATCTCAGTCAGTTTTCGTGTTTCCATCATGTCTTCGTACGACAGGTCGGAACCCATGACCGACTGCTTCAGCATGTGGCCTGAAAGCTGAATGGTGCGGTCGGTCGAAGGGGAATAAATCCAAAGCCGGTCTTCGAGTTTTAACATTTTGGTCCCCTTTTCCCTTTCAGGGGACAGGTATTCGGTAAAGGAGGTATTGAATCCCTGTGCATATCCTTTGGAACTGACAGTCCTGCTTCCCCTCCTTCCATGGATTACCATTTGTGATTCGATAACCTTTGTCGTGGAAGTCAGATTATCATCCACTTTTTGTAAAATTACCTCTGCATTGGGATAATATTGCTGTGCCATCAACAACCCCGGGGTAAGCATCAGAAAAACCAGGTATTTCATATTTATGAATTTTTAATTAGTTGAAATAACGCGTCTTATTACACTTCGAGCTCTTTAAAAAGCGTGGCGGTTTCCCGTTTGTAGATGCCGATTCCTGAAAGCATATTGCCTGCCACCATCGCAGCCACACCGGGGATGAAGCCAATATAAAGCAGATCAGTCGTAAATTTTGCACGCAATACGGAAGGCATCATCATGGTGGTACCTGACATCATGCCACTGATATCTATCCCATGAACCTGAAGATAGAGCACCGCAGCCAAACCCAGCGAAGTACCGGCCAGTGAGCCAAGAATTCCTACCAGTACCGCTTCAGTCAATAAGGTCCTGTAAATATGTCCCTTCGATTCCCCAAGTGCCAGCCGGATTCCAAATTCCTGGTATCTCCTCAATCCGCCGATCAGTCCGGTATTCCATAAAACGACCGACATGATGATGACAAAAATAACAACAAACATGGAGGCAAAGGAATCCACATAATCCAGGTAATTAGCCATGTTGTTTTGTTCCCTCAGCCTGAACATGACCGGTGCAAATGTATCGTTGCTGTTTGCATAGTACGCATTGAATGCTTGTTCTGTTTGCTTTGCCGTCTCGTCAAAGTATACCCCTTCGTCTGAAAAACCAAGGATCTCACCGGCGCCGTTTTCCATGTCCAGCATGTTCCGGGCATCTGAAATATCAATAATCACAGCTCCTTTATCCATAGCAGCCATGCCAAAGCGGACTGTCCCGCTGATGGTAAAACTTTCCATGGTCATGCTCCCGTTCATAGTAGTCCCCAGGTAGGTAATCTCATCCCCGATGTCCAGTTTCAGTTTCCGGGCGAATTCATCGCCAATCAGCGCCTCTTTTGCTTTTTGCGGAATCCTGCCCGATACAATGGAATGGGGAATATTCAACCGTTCCACCTCACCGCTGTTGTCGGAAAACAGTTCAATTGCCAATCCGGCTGAGGGTCCCTGCCCCTTTGATTCGCCCTCCGCATCAGGCGCATCTATCAGGCCTCCGAAACGGATCCGTTCCACCCATTGATAATTCGGGAACTCTTTTCTAAGAGATTGCGTTAATTCATTCACCCCGAGAAGAGCAAGGTCATTCGGCATCTGGTCTTTGTTCCCGGCATAGGCTCTGGTCATGACTTTTAGATGTCCCGTTTCAAAGCGTGCAGTCTGGTCAATCATATCACCCATCACCCCTCTGAGGTAACCGCTCAGCGAAATGGTGAGGAAAACGCCGATAGAAATGACGATGATCGGCAGTAGACTTCTGTTTTTATCCCGTAAGATGGCTTTGACTAGAAATTTTATCATTGCAATTTTCCTTTTAATGCTTCAACAGGGTTCATTCTGGCAATTTTCCGTGCAGGCAGGAAACTGACAATCGTCGCTGAGACAACCACTACGATAATTGTACCTATTATCAGGGCTGCCCCATAGACCGGGAATATCCGCTCAGCCAGGATCAGCCCCGACTGGTCAGCCGACAGGGGCATCCCAAATCCTTTATTAGCCATGTAGGCCAGCAGCGGAATGCCATAGATGCATCCCAAGACGGTCGCAAAGAAGCTGTACATACTCCCTTCGGCCGTGAATAATCCAACAACCTGCCACCGGGTCATGCCCAGGGCGATATAGGTTCCGATCTCTTTTTGCCTTCTGAAAATCGATAGTACCTGCGTATCAAAAATGGCAAGCAGTCCGATGGAAAGAAGTAATAAATAGATGATTGAACCGCTTACTTTTTTCATGTTGATAATTTTGGTCAACTCTCTTAACAGGTACTCTTTGCTTTCAAATTTCCACCCGGCACTCTCTTCCGGCACATACGCATCATTCGCGATAAAATAGGTTGCATGTCCGGTCAAACCGGTCATTTCCCAGAGCTTATCGATCGGCATCCAGAGCTGGCCGCCATCCACAAACGGAACATTGGTTTCAAAAATCCCGGATATTGTGACATTGGCCGCATCAAAGGTTCCGTTCCTGTCGCGCCAGCGAAGCAGGACCTGGTCGCCCACATTCAATTTTGCCGAAGCAGCCATTCCTTTTCCAATGATAACAGGGAATTCTGCTGAAGAAGAATCAAGCAGATGCGTGGGAAGTTTTACTACGGTTTGGTTTACATCGATCCCTTTGAGTTGTACAGATAGCATTCTTCCCTGCGGATAGAGTGTTGCCTGCTGAATGAATACGGGTGTCAAATTTCCCTGCATCTCTTCAGGCAACATTCCATGCCCATCCTGCAACGAAAAGGGATCAAAGGGATCGTAGGCCTCATGGACCAGGTGTCCGTTTCCATAGGCCCAGTTCACCCCGTCAATTCTGGCTTGTTCGTTCCAGCCGTCAATCAGGCCGTTGTAAAAAATGATCACCACAAAGGCAAAAGACAGCACCCCTGCGTTGAGCCAGGTCCTCAGACCCGCTCCCATGAGGTTCTTATAGGCTAATTGAAATGCCAGTTTCATGGCTTGGTTGTTTTCGTTTTAATGAACTCGTCTTTCGCAACTTTTCCATCTTCCAGATGAACCATGCGATCCAGGTAACTCATCACCTTTTCATCGTGCGTGGAAAACAGAAAGGTGGTATGGAGCTCCCTGTTCAGATTCTTCATGGTTTGAATGATGGCATGGGCATTTTTCGCATCCAGGTTTGCGGTGGGTTCATCAGCCAGAACCAGGTCGGGACGTTTTACCATAGCCCGGGCAATTGCTACCCGCTGGCCCTCCCCTCCGGAGATCTTGGATGGTTTTTTCCTGGCCATCCCTGCCATACCAACCCATTCAAGCGCTTCCATGACGGCTTTCTTTCGTTCAGCGGCGCTCTTGTGTTGCAGGATAAGCGCAAATTCCACATTCTCAAAGACGGTGTAGACAGGCAATAAATTATATACCTGAAAAATGAACCCTAAGTGCATGTTCCTGAGCCGGGCAGATTCTTTATGGGAAAGGTTGGAAATGTTCCTGCCCATCACAACCGCGGTACCTTCGGTGGGAGTATCCAGTGATCCGATGATGTTGAGCAGGGTGGTTTTCCCGGAGCCGCTTGGCCCCACCACACCGGCAAATTCCCCTCTCCTGAAATAAATGGTGATGTCGCTTAACGCGGTAAACTCGCCATCCCCTACAGGAAACCGTTTGCTTACATGTTCAATTGAAATAATGTTCTCGTGACTCATAGTAACTCTATTTTAGTGATTGTAAACCAACATCAACCGGATTCCCGGCCCGGAAAATGAATCAATAAATTCATTTTGTTGCAGGCCTGGATGACCAGAGGTGTTGTAATAGGCCATAATATAACCGGTTACGTAGTTGAATTGATGCGCATAGTTCATAAAAAATGAAAAACCATCTGAACTCCAATTATAATAAAGCATACTGCTTAAATTATCGAAGAGCCCGAGAGGGTAGGAGACCGAGGATGCAGAGATGTTGGAGGTGTTGGAAATGGCGAATGGCTTTCGGTCAGACGATGTGATGAGATGTTCTGCTACCACATTCAGTCCGTTCCCGATCCCAAATGTATAATCGACGCCCAGGGTCAACAGGGTTTGATTGGTTAAGATCCCTATATCTTTCGCCCGGTGGATGAAGCAAAACTCAAACCACAGCCCTATCTCCACGTCCCACTTCCCGTCCACCCCGCACTTCTCTTCAGGTATCTGGTCATAAGGGGCGATAGTAATCATATCGCGTGAATCAGCCGTCCGGTGGTTATAGGAAACAGCGATCTCCCCTTTTGGCACGGGATATTGAACCCTGCCTCCGAATTCGGGATGGCGGTTATAGGTCTTCAAGGCATCAAGGCCCCGTGTTTCCTCATTTCCATACAATACCCACAACCAGATATTGGCGTTGTTCCGAAAATAGTACCTCCCTAACACTCCGTACACTCCATAGGTAAGCTGCAACGGATCTCTGGGATCTATCTGATTGAACCATTGCAATGGCCGGAGCAACACGGCGGATCCGAAATCAATTTTTTGCAACCCGGCCCTGATCTCAACCCTCTTCCCGGTAAACCTTGCCCAAAGCCGGTAGGGGCGCACATTTCCGGCACCCACAAGAGAATCGATATCGAGAAATGAAACGGAACCATAGATGTTTACAGAGCCATCGAAATCCAGGACGTTGGCAGCTCCCAGGATAATGCTGTAGTTCAATTCGGGGATATACCGGCCGCCCAGCAGAACATCAAGTTGATTATCAGGACTGTAATTAGCAACAGTCGAGAGCTGTCCGGCAAACTCCAGTGTATGCTGACCGGACACCTGGACCGGAAGTACCAGGGTTACTAAAACCAGGATTTCCATGCTATGAAGCAGCCAGATCTTTCTCATGTCCCTGGGTTGTTGCCGGATAAAATTCCATAGAAAAAGAAGTTGGTCACTTCCATGATGGCATCCTGGGAATTCGGATACAAGGAGATGAGTTTCTCATCCTGGATCATAGAGGTCAGATGGTCCAGGATGTAGGTGATGAATCCCAGTTTCATATCCTTCCTGATCCATCCGTTCGCCTGCGCCATCCGGAAATCCTCCATCACCTCTTCGATCACCTGCTTCCGGTAATCCTCCATGCGTCGCATCAGCCCCGGTTGGTCCTGCTGATAGATGTCCCTGATGAACTCTTCACTGATGCCCGTAATGGTATCCTGTTTCAACAGGATAACCTGCTTCATTTTTTCCGCAAAAGGAATCTCCTGTTGCATGATACTTTCGTATCGCAGGTGACTTTCCTCCAAAACACCATCCAGAACCTTTTCAACCGCTTCATTCTTGTTGTTGAAAAACCTGTAAAAGGTCATCTTGCTCACCCCTGCTTCCCTGCAGATCTCCTCAACAGTTACCCTGCGGATGCCATGTTTCCAGAATAAAGACCTGGCGTTCTGCATGATGGACAGATAGCTTTTTGTCTCTTTGGGATCTTTCATATAAAAATGATACTATTAGCTTTCAATATTACGAAAAAAGTAAAATATAATAATAATAGTAACATTTTTTATTCTCTTACTTCTGGCTTCTGACATCCGGCTTCCGGCATCCGGCATCCGGAATCAAAAAAATTTGAACATCCATCAGGGTAACCCCACCTGCCGGTGTACTATGAACAGAAACCCAAAAACAACCCACGATGAAAACAACGCACCTCTTCAAACTCAGTATGCTCCTGACAGCAGCCTTCGCACTTGCCATTATGGGATGCCAGAAAAATCCGAATACGGATCCTCCTGGACCCGACGGTTCCACCTCTGTCCAGCAAATATCGCAGGACGATAATCAACTTCAGAAAATTGACGACGACATCAATCTAGACATCGAGATCATGATGACCGGGGGCGGATTGAAATCCACCACCTGGCTGCCCTGTAATGCAACCATTGATTCCACGAACATAGTCAACGACACCATTACCTACTACATTACCTACCATGGCCTGAATTGTCCGGGAACCCTCTTCCGGACAGGAAAAGTAGAAGTAAAAAAGCATGTCGGAACGCACTGGTACATGCCGGGTGCCACCGTAATGGTTCAGATCATCAACATGGAGGTGACCCGGGTTGCCACCGGAAAAACCATTGTGATCAACGGGGTGAAAACCCATAAGAACGTGACCGGATACCTGCTGATACAACTGGGCTTCGATATCAATACCATCGTTCACAAGACCCATGGATTCATGACAGTTAACTTTGATGACGGGAGCAACCGTACCTGGAACATTGCCCGGCGTTGCCTCTATACAGGCGTCTTCAATATCAATACCGGCACCTTTGACCAGTTAGTGCTCGGTGTCGACGGCTTCGGACAGGTAGGAGCTTATACCGGTCTGGTAACCTGGGGCGTGGCCCGCAACGGGGATCAGTTCTATATCAGTGTACCTCAACCTGTTCACTTCGATCTGGCCTGCAACTTTAATCCGGTAAATGGAATTCAGGTGATCGATATCCCCAGTGCTGATAAAGGAGCTACCATCACTTACGGATACGACAGCAACAACGACCCTGTGATCCCACCTGCCTGTCCGACGAAATACAAAGTTGACTGGTATCACGGACAGAACAGCGGTACTATCTTTCTTTGGTTGTAAACGGAAGGGGTTGATTTGCGAATTATTCGATTTTCGAATTACGATTGAATCTAAAATCTAAAATCGAATCAATCGGAGATTTAATAGGCGATTGGGCCACCAGGGTGGCCTCGGGAGGCTCGGAGAGGTGAAAGACCTTCAGCCCGTAAAATTTATCTGCGATGTAGACCAGGTTGTTCCCGTCAATAGAATACCAGGCAAACTGGAATAACTCGGTGGTCACAGCCAGGGTTGATCCATCACGGGAGATGCCGTTGATCTTCTTTACATCCATTTCCTCCGTTTGAAATAAATCAGCATACCAACTCCCAGTGCCACAACCAGGCCCCACCAGGCAGGGTAACCCCATTTCCAGGACAATTCAGGGATGTTATGAAAATTCATGCCGTAAACACCTGCCAGGAAGGTAAGCGGGATAAAGATGGCAGCAAAAATTGTGAGAACCTTCATCACTTCATTCATTTTATTGCTGATAGTGGATAAGTACAGATCCTGCATCCCGGAAGCCATGTCGCGAAAGGTCTCCACGGTTTCGATCACCTGGATGGTATGGTCATAGGCATCCCGCAGGAAAAAGCCGACCTGTTTGGTAATCAGATTGTGTTCGGCATGCTGCATCGAGCTGATCACCTCCCGCATCGGCCAGATCGATTTACGCAGGAAGATCAGATCCTGTTTCAGGTGATAGATATCGTTCAGCAGCGATTGATCAGCATGTTTCAAGAGAATCTCCTCCAGGTTTTCAATCCGGTCGCCAAGCTGTTCCAGGACAGTAAAGTAGAAGTCGACAATCGAATCCAGGATCGCATAGAGCAGGTAGTCGCTTCCCATTTTCCGGATACGGCCTTTCCCTGTGCGGATCCGCTGCCGCAACCCGGTCAGCACATCTTCCTCTTTCTCCTGGAAGGAGATGACGTAGTTCTTTCCGATGATCAGGCTGATCTGTTCGATGACGATCTCCCCGGACACATTATCGAGGTAAGTCATTTTCACCACAGCAAAAAGATATCCGTCATACTCCTCAAGCTTGGGCCTCTGGGTAGTGTTGGCGATATCTTCCAGCACCAGGGAGTGGATCCCGAATGCTTCACCAATCGACTCGATCAGCAATGTGTCGTGCACCCCGGTGACATTCACCCAGGTGACCATAGGACTATCTTTCAGCGGGAGGATCTCGGTGATGTTCCTGATCTCCTTTTCTGAGAAGTGATCGTTGTGGTACTCCATCACCTGTATTTTGACCGGTGTTTCACGTTCTTTTCCTACATATTTTACGGTTCCCGGGGAAGCAGTGCGGAGTGCCACACGGGGTATGTGTCTCGGGATTCGAAACCGTTTCAGGATGTATTTTGCTTTCATAAATGAGTTTGGTTGGTACCGGGAATGGATCTACTAGGATCTAGTATCCAGTAGCCGCTGCTTCGTGTAGAACTTCAGCAGCACCTGGTCTGAGAAAAAAGTAAAAAGGATCAGGAATATGACACCGGACACAATTTTCCAGTGATCTGCAAGCAGTAGCAGGAAGGGATTGGTTGTTTCACGGACCGGAAGGATCAGGCAGAGGATCAGCACCAGGAGGGTGCCTGTGACAATACCGGTTTTGACGGCAAACTCCCTGACAAGCTCGCGCCAGGTAAGCTGGCGCTCCACTTTGCGAAGCAGGGTATCGGTAAAGGTAAGGGGAAGTTCCCGTTCGGGTTTCTCCTTCAGGGTTTCGAGGATCAGCGCGTCCAGTTCGTTCCAGGGGTTGCTATCGGGATTCATGGCATTGAATTTACAGGGTGATATAATGGTCGTTTCATGACTTCATAAGTTATTGTGTTTCAGCAAGTACCGGCAGCAGATCAGGGACAAGTTGAACCAGTTGCTCGCGAATGGCCTGCCTTCCCCGGTTCAGATAGCTTTTAATGGTTCCGTCTGGCATCCCGGTGATCTCCCCGATCTCCCTATACGATAACTCCTCCAGGTAAAAGAGGGTGATCACGGTCCGGTAGTGCACCGGGAGTGAGTCGATAATCCGGTGAATGAGTTTTTTCATACTGCTCTTGTCCAGTGCCGCTTCGGCAGATTCAACAACCGGTCTTGTCCCGGCAACAGGGAAGTAATCCTCCACCGGGACCAGGATCTCCTTCCCTTTTTTCCTCAGATAGGAGATGCTCATATGGTAGGCGATCGCTCCGATCCAGGTGGAGAGTTTTGATTCCCCCCTGAATTTCCCGATGTCGCGGAAGATCCGGAGAAAGATCTCCTGGCACAGATCCTCGGCATCTTCTGGCTGGCTCACCATACGCAATACCATGTGCCAGACCAGGTTCTTGTACCGTTCGATCAGATACCGGTTTGCATGCTCCTTCCCCGCCTGCACCTGTGCGATCAGCGTTGCATCATCCATTGGGATATCTGTCGCTCGTCAGACAAAAAGGTTGCAGAAATGATAGAAAGAAATAAGAAAAGCGAAATACGAAAAGCGAAAGGCGAAAAGCAAAAAAAAAGACATTTGCTGCAACCTTATGAAAGAACGAGCGACCTATTGCTCAAATCGTAATCACTAAAAGTACAAAAAAATGGAAACCCTTGGAACAATTATCATTGTCGGAACCGTATTTTATGGTGTCTATTACCTTATTAAAGGATACACCGACTACCTGCTGAAGCGGAAAATCGTCAAGGCCGGACATATTGAAAAAGCCGGGATCCTGGAAGCACCTGTCGCCCCCTCTGCAGAGGCTAACCGGTATCCCAGCCTGAAATGGGGACTGGTCGCCTTATTGGCCGGCGCCGGCCTGATCCTGATCGAGATCCTGAGAAACACGGGAGCCATAGAATTTATTGATGGCAAGGATACCTTTCTCCCGATCGGCATTGAACTGGTCGCCATCTCCCTCGGCTTCCTGATCTATTTCTTCATTGTGAATGCCAAGGGAATGAAAGGCCGGTAAGGCGAAGGACGAAACACGAAATACGTAGGGGGTAAGGGTTACCGGATATCGCGCAGGCCGCTGTTATTTCCCGAACCGGTAGGCAACGGTAATTCCTGCACTGTTGCTGTTGAAAGAAAAACCGAGGTTCTGGCTTTGATTGATCGTCTCTGTGTCAGTGGAACCGGTTTGGGATTCCGTATATTTCACCCAGATATAGAATAT
>Ga0208045_1000052_pt1 | contig 53139 bp, 47 predicted proteins | sample PL_2010_200m_FD_184160 | JGI IMG/M metagenome (GOLD analysis project Ga0208045, IMG submission 184160) | Freshwater microbial communities from Powell Lake, British Columbia, Canada to study Microbial Dark Matter (Phase II) - PL_2010_200m... | ecosystem: Environmental > Aquatic > Freshwater >...
CCGAGTGGGTTCTCGAGATTCTGGCTCGGCCCTGCGCCGAATCCGTCTATTGAAACTGTGAAACTCTCTACACGCAACTTTGACATGATCAACTCCTTTGATATCCCACTGGCGAATGTATTGCAGCGCCATGGACCGTAGTCCCCGCCAGCCTTTAGGCACACATGGGCGGTCTGGGAAGACAGTTCCGGGCTTCTGACATCCTTCGACTCCGTCCCGCTCAAGAAACAGGCGGGACTTCGCTCAGGATGGACGTGCGTTCCTTTGTTTCTGCCCTGGTGTTAGAAGTACCGCGTACGGGATGCCACAAAACGGCATTTGCTTCTGACACCGGGAGGAATCGTGAATCCTGGAATCCAGAGGCTAGTGTTCTTCGAGTCCCTTGGGAAAACGATCCGCTACAAGATTTAATCTGACGTTATGCTCAAGGAGCGCTTTGAGGCCGGCGAGCATCAAGGAGAAGCCTTGAGTCGAGTCGGTCACGTGCTTCACAAGTTCGTCCCCATCGCCAGCAAAGCCCGCTTCCGTGATACTGACAAACGTCGTCCCGTCCTTCTGGGGGGTAAACGTCCATTCCACGGTAGTCAGACCGCCGTAGCCCGGCCACCCGATGACAATGCGCTTGTTCGGTTCAATGGCTTTCGCAGTCACTGCGATTGAGATGTCGTACATTTCCCAGGCCCATTGAACCTGCTTGCCGACCTCGAGCCTGCCACTGCTCTTCGTGAACCAGAACTTCGACGTGATGTCGGGGTTGATGAAGGCCTCGAACACATCCGCGACGGGCTTGCGGATAAGCATTCCGGTCTTCATGATAGGCACTCGCTTGAGTTGAAGATTGTCCATACTGTTTCCTTTGAACATCTGACTTTTTCCTGACTCCGGGAACCAATGACTAAACCCCTCTGAACGTTCTTACAAATTGCTGGTACTTGAGCGGAAGCCACGTCAGAACAGACGGATAGGATTTCTTGATGTATATTATCGCTGTTCTCAATGCGCTCTTGACCTCTCTTGTCGCTCTTATGTCATGATTTAAAACAGAGTCAATACTGACAACCAAATCCGCTAAAGCCTTTCTATTGAGTTCCATGCGCCCATTCATGATGAGGAGGAAGTCGAAAGCAAATGCCGAAGGTTTCACGTCTTTATTGTCCTTCAACGCTGCCTCCAGCGCAATGTCCTTGACGTTTTCCAAAAATTCGGACTCTTTCGCCAAATCGGTTTTGTCACTGAACTGCAACCCGGCTTTTTTCAATTGCTGAGCACACTCGAGGATAGGAGTGTGACTATCGAAGCAATCGAGAATGATTGAGGAATACGGAAGAATGGTGTCACGCGATATTGCCACTAAGGATACTCCGCTGTAAATGAATGTGAATAGCTGAGCTGCGGCCGTCGGGTGCGGCGCGTTGCTACGTTTGGTTGTTATGTCCCACAGCTATTACTACTTTTCCCTGAGCGTGTCCTTCTTCCAGATACCGGATAGCCTCGGGGACCTCACTCAATGTGTAACACCTGTCGATGACCGGTGTTACTTTTCCTGCATCCATGAGCTCTTTCAATGCAGTCAAGTCGGTGTTGGTTATCGACGCCAACATCGAGACCATCTTCTGGCTCATGAACGGTGACAACACAAGAGGAGTGATCGCACCGGCTACGGGTCCGAGCCAGCTCCCCTCGTTCTCTTTCAGTGACCCTCCACCGTTCGACACAAGTATACCTTTGGCGACCATGACGCGCCTGCAATCCGAAAACGAACGGTTTCCCACGTTGTCGAGTATGAGATCGTAACGCTGCCCCTTTTGGGCGAAGTCCTCTTTGGTGTAATCGATGACGTGGTCTGCGCCAATCGATCGGACCATGTCTACATTCTTCGTGCTGCACACACCGGTGACGTCCGCGCCGAGGGATTTGGCGATCTGCACGGCGAAAGTTCCAACGCCTCCCGCCGCGCCGTTGATCAAGGCCTTCTGCTTCGGCTGAATCCGTCCTTTGTCGCGAAGGCCCTGCAGGGCGGTGATTGCCGCAACAGGCACGGCGGCTGCTTGCTCGAAGGTGAGACGGGCTGGTTTCAGCGCCAGCTTGTTTTCGCGGGAACACGCATACTCTGCGAAGGCGCCTTGGCCCGTGCCGAATACCTCATCACCTGGTTTGAACTGTGTCACGTTCCTGCCAACCGCTTCAACCTTCCCGGCCAGATCAACGCCGAGTCGTGTACTCTTTGGTTTGCTCAGGCCGGCCATCATGCGAAGGAAGTACGGAATGCCTCTCACAAAGTGCCAGTCAAGTGGATTGACGGAAGCCGCTCGAACTTTTATCAGGACTTCTTCGTCCCCAGCAGTCGGCATTTCAATCTCTTCACATTGAAGAACATCGGGTGAACCATAGTTGTGATAAACGATAGCTTTCATGAGTGTCTCCGAGAGTTTGCAAAACCTAACGAATTGCGGCTACGCGCGCCGCGAAAGGCGAGCCAGTATGGCCGCTACAGCCAGTACTACAAGAAACACCGGAAGAGCAGTGATGACTGGCCAGATGGGGAGTGCGAGGAGCGGCGCGTGCTGGCCGGCCTTTCCGGCGAACAGCCAATGCACATTTGCTGCCAGCGCAAGACCGAAAGCTCCTATGGCGACCGCCTCGGCCGTATGGAGAGCTGTTACACGAGGCGCACTGCCAAGTCGATAGTGCTCGTACCCAACGTGTGCGGCGCCCACGGCGGCGCTGACCGCATACGCCACGCCGACGAGAATCACCGCACGGACCCACGAGTGTCGACCTGACTCTTTCATGTGCGTTGTGCTTCCTTAAAAGCCTTGGCAAAGACTTTCTTGAGAACCGTGAGGTTCACATCGCTGAGCGATTTAATATAGAGGCATCCTCCTCCAGTTTTGTATTTCCCTAGTTTTGAAAGTTCATCTTCAACTTTATTCAGTCCACCCATTAAATAGATGCTGATGTTCTATTTTCTCGGCGAGAAGCCGATAAGTATTGTATCTCCTTCTCGTCCGCTTTCGTAAACATAGTGATATGTCCCAAAACCGACGATTGCGCTTCCCCACATGACGGGTTCAGATTTCGAGACCTTCTGCATCATTTCGAGAATTACGAAGCAATCGTCTCGCAATTGCTGGTCTTTGATTTTGTTCAAGAAAGCAGTCACACTGCCTTTTGTCGGTTTGGTTTTGTTTTCTGCCATTGTATTCTCCTCTTCACATGTCCTGACATTGAATTAGAATGATCCGACTATTCCGTCTGCCCCCAATTGAATCGGGGTCAGCTTGTTAAACGTTTGTGGGCATTTCTCAGCATCCCGCCGTATTTGGGCGGGAGGAAACGCCGCCGATCTCTTGCGGGGAGCCGCTGGTTAGAACACACGCGGTAGTTATTTGTCCTGTCGCGTTAGTTTCAAAGTCCATGGCATATATACAATTTTAATATCGTCTGCCTGCACATTCATGCTCAATCGCAACATATTCTTCGGAACGCATAATTCCTTATGTAACCTTTCTAAACACTGCTCATAGTTGACTGATATTGCATTAAACTCATTGTCTTCATATGGTTCAAGCAACTCAACTTCTTCGTGCTTTACGGAAACCATTTTATGTCCGACTAACGTCCTATCGTCGATATCATAATCATAAGTTTCAAATTTTACTTCGATTGGAAGGGCAGTCGGTTGATCAGAAGGTATATAGAAAAGGAATTCATGGAAAGGTGCTAATTGTTTAACGAGAAATTCAAAAGAGTTTTTGTATTTATCGTTTATCTGAAGTTTGAAGATTTCATCAATCAGTTCATTCTTAAAGTCATTTTGTCTAAACTGTCCTTTGGAGTTAAAGTACATTTCAAACAATATTCCATTTAATACATGGTTCTGCTGTCCTGTAAAATACTTCAATAACCATTTGTCTAAATTCTTAATTATTGAATTTGCAGTAAACTCACCACCAATAGCTGTCTGTAATATGTTTCTGCCGAGTAGAAACAAAGAACTATCGTCTAATGTATTGGGGGGAATTTGTGAAAGTCTGCGAAATGCAGGTTGTTGTGTGTAAAAATTATGCGACTTTAAATCTTCAATAATGTTGTCAATGTCGCTCCCTGTTGATTGGAAGTTTTCATCCGCTATGTATTCATTTTTATACGGCAGTTCAACTGAATGGATTAGCTGTCCAGAATTAAAATAGAAGTTGCCGATTAGAGAAGTATGTTCCCAACTCGTTTGTTTGCCATTTGACAATGTAAATACGGAGGTTCGAACTCTTTTAAAAAAATCTTCTATTGGAATATTTGTGTCGTCAATATGATTTAATAATGAACCAGTATAAATGCTATTTCTGCCAGAGCCATAATCCATTGCTTTTTCACCAGGGGAAGTCGAAAATGCTATAATTGTCCCTTTCGGTGCATGGATTGGAGCTAATCCGTCACCTTGAACACTGCGAAATTGATTTGGTAGAGGATTGTCTCTGCAAGCATCCAAAATCAATATCTTAATAATAGGATTTGCTTGTTGCATATAGTCAATTATTTCGTCCAATGGGAAAGCTGTATGTTTCGCCGATACAGCATCTGCAAAACTTGTGTCTATGGATGTCAAATAGTTGTTGCCTTCTATTTGTAGTCCGTGTCCTGAAAAATAGAATAACCCAACATCAAACTTCTTAAGTTCCTCACCAAAACGTCTCACTTCTCTGTCAAAGGTCTCTCTACTGCAATCAGTTGATTTGTTTACTATGAAACCTAAATTCAATAATTTCATGCCGATGTCGTCAGCGTCATTGACAGCATTTAGCAACCTGTCTTTTTCGGCAGTATAGTTTGCATTTCCGATTACTAATGCTAATGCGTTCATTCAATTCCCGTTATGTTTGTTTGTCTCTGTCGTGGTCTGTTATGATTACCGCCAACTGGTGTAACTACCCTATAGATAATTCGACTTTCTAATGGATGGCCGCTAAGCTGCCACGCAACGTTTCAGCGCATTGGAAAGTGTTTTATGTTTGTAAAATGTGTTTTGATAAATCATGAACTCAAATATAAGTGTTACATTCTTAAACTCAGCGCGCGACCGGTTCCGTGGACAGCTTGAGCGAGTGGTTAGGCAGTGCCTCCGAGGATGTGATTGTCTGCCATGATTCGCTTAAGCCTCGTATAAGGCTCTTGAAACTTTTTGTCTAGTATTCGGAGCATCAACAAACCGAATAGCCTTGTAGAAGCAGAGATTGAGACCGCGAGCTTTACCAGTCCATTGATTGAGGTGGAAAGTTGGTCGGGTTGTATGTCAGCAGCCATCGATTTAAGGGCATATGGCCCTCCGTGCACAAAGGACGAAAGGTCTGCATAAAAGGGGAAGGTCGCTGGTAGAAATGCTTCTTCAGGAAGAATTTCATTCTTGTAGACAGCGTTCGCAATATATGAGATAATCTTTCCATATGAGAATTGACTAGCCTTGTTCTCAATTTCCTTGTTGGTAAATGATGCAAGTTCAGGAAATGATCGTCTGATGAGTTCGAAAGTTAGGGTTTCCTTTTCTTGATTAAGGAGTCTGTTTTTCTTCCTGTAGGCGTCGGAGAGTCTGACTTGCTCAATAAGATTACAGAAGTGCAAATACTCATTGCCGACGTCATCTGTACGCTCTTTGCCCCATCTGACAAACAGGTATTGGGATTTGAGAAAGTGATCAATCATGCTCCTGAACAAAATCCTTGCCGAATAAATGTTACCGTCTCTGGAGACTTCAAGTATTCCTGTGCAAATAAAATCGATTCGAGCCATCAGGCTTAGAAAAGACGAAAAAGTCGACGGGTAAGAACTATAGACAGACTCCTGTAACGATGCGAACACAGGGTCGATTTCTATTTCAATTAAAGCGTGCAACTGTTGAAAGTGATCTATCCCATTCATAGTGATCTGCAATTGGCACTGCCTAGCGGACGGCGCTAAGCTGCGCGCGACGTACTGGTTGAGTTTAGTACTGCAAACATATTTGTGTTGTTGCTTTTCGCTTTGACGGCCAAATCGTCACCACGCTTGCCGCGTCACCTTGAGCGCCTGGTTAGCTGGCAAACCATGTTACTTTTTTGGTTTCGGCGGATCGGGTCGTGGTTTGGGAGGAGGTGGTGGTGTGTACCCTCTTTCACCATCGCCGGGTTTTTTGGGTGGCGGGGGTGGATTGTAGCCTCCAGTTTTCTTATGTCCCATTTTAGCCTCCTATGATGTAAAGTGAACGTTCCAATATGCAAAGAGACACCAGAATGTGACTGCAAATACGAGGGCAATAATGGAAATGTAATTGCAGATAGTAGTAGCCGTTCCCCACGGAGTTGCCTTCGTCTCTTTGTTCACCAAAACCGCAAATGCGATTTCGATTTGCTCCCTGCATGCTTTTTGGCTGAAAAGGAAGGAAAGTAGAATCACTATCAGGCTGAATGCAAAGCAGATCCATGAAGAAGCAAGCAGCCACAAAGTATTCTGGAATGGTCTTGGCGCGACATCTTTCAAGAATGCAATCGTGAACCCAAACGATCCTGAGGCGAGTGTGACCATTGCCTTGTCAAAGGATTGCGAACTTTCACGCAGAGCCTCAATAAGTAGCTTACGTTCATCGAGATACATCTGATGGTCTGATAGATCCTTCGATTCGCCTGCCATTTGATTCATGCCTCCAGGTTTGCCACCTAACGGATTCCGGCTAAGCTGCCGCACTGATAACTGTCAAATTGTACTAAACGAACCAAGTTCGTTCACTTCACTTTCAAATCTGTACTGCACCGTTGCAAGCCTTGCACAATGTACTCACGCTCATTCCGTCAGCTTGAGTTGCTGGTTTAGCTGTCCACCTTAGTCTGAAGATCATAAAATCATTTTCCCCTAATTGGTTTCGGTGTAGAAGATTCTTTTGCGGGGGTTGGATTTATAATCGCGAGAGCTTCGCGAGTGAAAGTGATATCAGAAAGAGAAATTTTATCATTCCCAACGTTAAAGAACACCCTTCCTCCATGCATTCTTCTGCCATCTCCTGTTACTTCCAAGAGTTGAGCAGCAACCCCTATCCGTTCGCGATCTGTATGCTGGAGTGTCATAATAACAAATCTCTCTCTGATTGATCCAGCGATCCGGAAATTCCTTATCCGTTCAGAGGTGGAAGCCATTGTATCATTTAGCACATATGTTGCTGTACCTTCTATATGATGTGCTTTCTGTTTCAATTCAAGCCTTACGTCCTGAGTCGAACTAGGTATCTTTGTGGCGATCCATGTGCCCTCGATAAGAAGTCCAGAATATACCAAGGATTGATACCAAGGCAGCACAACGTTCCTAAAAATTTGGACAAAGAGTAATAAGCAGGCGCTTGTCAGAATACCACTTACGACCCCAATGACAATAGATTCTGTGAAAGCCATTTAACCTCCTTTGGTTTAACAAAAGTGGCCAGCCAGCGGACCGGAGCAAAGCTGCGGCGCTGAAAACTTTCCTTACGTATATCTCGAAATCCGTTATCCATCCACGGCATGTTGGCTATGATAAATTCATTTTCCTTTGCGAAGCGATTACGTGCCCACGCTTCAGCTGACAGCTTGAGCGACTTGTTAGGTGGCGCCTCGCGTAATGGACTTATGAATTGTTGTATGGCCAGTTGTCGAATGAATGCTCACTCCAAACTTCAGTCTCAATCGGATTCTGAAATGAAAGTGCTCTAAGCATGCCAGGAGAAAAGAATTGGGGATCCTTCACTGCTCCGAAGTATTCAGTCGTGGCATGAACGAAGCGCTTGTCAAAAACATCGTAAGTGAAGCCGCCTCCTTCGACGAAACGATAATTCCGGATTTCGTCGATGATGAAGTCTCGCATATCTTCTTTGTCTTCTTGAACGTAACGATTATCGAAGTATTGCACAAAAATGATTCCATGACGACCAGTGACTTCTCCATATTCTTGAACCTGAGTGCAAGCCTCCTTGAATCTGTCGGTGGCCCGCTTGGTTCTGATGATCGGCACTGTAATAGAATCGAGGTCTTTGAAGACATTACTCTTGCATTCGACTGAAATCCAGTTGGATCGGTCGAGCACAAGAAAGTCTGGCGTCTTTGTCTTGCGATGAAAAATAGTCTTTCTCGTATTCTCTTGTACGAATTCGACTTCTCTAGCTCGTCTGGCAAATTTGGCGGCAACTACGATTTCGTAGTAGGTTCTCTCGAACGGGCGCTTCTTTAGTTGTGAGCTTGTACAGAAATTTTTTACACGTTGCAGATTGTCTACATTTGCGATTTCAAGGTCGTACATAGCGTGTGCAAAGAATATGATTCTTGCGAGACAAGACGCGACATTTACTCCACCTAGCGAGTGGGAAGCCTCTACTATGCCGTCAGTAACAGCCCATTTATGGTCCTGAGTGAATGTTACTCCGTTCCTTGTCGCTTCTGGGAATAGTTGGTCGAGGATATCCAGTATGTCGACGCCGAGACTATCAACCAGAACTTGGAGGGCAATGTAGTACTGAACGGCAAAGCCACGAACGTTCTGAGTCCGGTATGTCTGATTTACCCTTCGAGTGATTTCTCGATATATGGCGCTCGTAGTTGGCATGAGCCGTTGTGTAATTCCTTGGGCGCCAGCTAACATTGATTAGAATGATCCGCTTATTATGTGAAACACTCGTGCGCGATCCCTATAACACGCGATCGCCACACTCAATCCTCATGCAACAATCCCTCGGAGTTCAAGTTAGAGCCACGACCCCCGTCGGTTCCCGCTGGGCTGCACTCTTGGATCCATGTAGGTCCAACTGAGCCTTAGATTGACGTAGAATCGGTCTTCTTCGACTTTGAACTCACTCGGTTCCATTTTTGAAATGAACATCCGCTGCCACGCGGTCGTCGGAAAAATGAACTCGAACTTGCCGGGAGCGGTCGTCACCTTCACCGGCATCCGGAAATCCTGGACGTCCGCATTCCATCGGTACATCGCCATCACCGAATCCCCTTTGAACGTCAGACTGACATCCAGTTGCGGGACCTTCGTGTTCCTTAGATACTGGTTGAAAAAGTAAGTGTAGTCCTTGCCGGTCTTCTCATTGACGAAACCGATCACATCTTCAGCGGTGATAGTCGTGTAGCGGAACTTGTCCATCAGCCCCTTCAGGATCGAGAACCAGAGAGCGTCATTGTCGATGACACTGCGGAGCGTATTCAGAACGAGCTGCCCCTTGTCGTACATGTCTCCGGCTCCCTGGTGTTGAACATTGTAGATACCTATGATCGGCTCGGTGTTGCGGACGTTCGGTTTCTTACCGTTGATGTACTTCAACGCCTCGCCGTATCCCCATTGGTCCTCTACAAACAGAGCCTCTGCATAGGCGCCAAAGCTCTCATGGATCCACATATCGGCGATGTCCTTGGATGTGACGCCATTTCCCCACCACTCGTGCGCGCTCTCGTGTATGATGATAAAATCGAACTTCAGTCCAACAGCCGACGGGGCGTAACCGCGATAGCCGCCGACCCATCGGTTTCCATAGGCGACAGCACTTTGATGTTCCATTCCATTGTGCGGGCTCTCAATGAGCTTGTACCCGTCCCGGTAGAACGGATATTTTCCGAAATACTTCTCAAACGCCGCCATCATCGGCTTCACCTGCTCAAACGTCTTCTTCGCCCGTTCCAGATTCTGTGGCATCACGTAGTAGTCGAGCGTTAAGGCAGGATCGCGGCCGTATGTATCGCTGAAGTGAGCGTACTTTCCAACGTTGATCGTGACATTGTAATTGTTGATCGGATAGCTGACGAACCAGTCATATCGCGTCCACCCGCCCTGAAGCTCGGTGGTGGCACGAAGCCGGCCGTTCGAAACGTCCATCAGTCCCTTGGGAACTGTAATGCTAATGAGCATGCTGTCCGGCTTGTCGGCCTGGTGATCTTTGTTCGGCCACCACAGGCTCGCGCCTGTCCCCTGGCAGGTCACTACAACCCATGGATTCCCCAACGAATCTTTTGCCCACGTCAGGCCACCATCCCACGGCGGATTCTTCGCAACCTGAGGATTTCCACCGTAGAACACTTTGATATGGTGGAGCGAACCTCTCTCGAGTGATTCAGGGAGATTTACGAACACCGCGTTGAACTCCCTATCGAAGGGAACCGTAGCACCGTCATCGAGCGTGATTCTCTCGATCTCCATATTCTTGAAGAGATCGATCTGCATCTTCGTGAATGGTGCCATCACTCTGAAGTAGATGGCGTTTGATCCGCGAACAGATTGCGTAGCCGGGTCCACTTTGACGTCGAGATGATAGTATGTGAGGTCGTAGCACGTTCGCTCAGGCGAAAGCGCGCCGCGCAGAGTGTCGGCTCGGGTGAAGACAGGAGGCTTGGGTTGGGCGAACGCCCCTGAAACCAGTAGTGTTAGTTCAAGGGCTATGATGGAAAGCATCTTTTGCATCGTATCTCCTTTCGATTCATGCACTTTCATGACAGTATGATCGGCACCATGCTCCAACAGTCCCCTCTGTGCGATGGAATGCGTGCTGGGGAGAGGGGATGGAAGGGGGGTGTGTTTTTTCTTTCACTTCGCCCGTCAAGAGCACACACCCCTCCGCCACAAAGATTGGCGGACAGGTCACTCCGCTCTCTCGCCACGCTTGCCCTCACTCGAGAGTGGACGTTTGAAGCGGCTGACTTCGCATTTCATCTCGATAAGTCCACCGACCAATCCTCATGTCAAAACCGGTCGGACTTTTTGCATCGTTGGTCCTTCCAAGTGTATGACGTCATATAACAATAGTAGCATTGAAATTCAACCTGGAACCGGTCGCAAAGTGCGACCGGATATTGACCAGAACCCATGTCAAAAACGGCTGTCACTCCCGAATGTCTTTGTCGGGAGTCCAGAACGCGCTGTCTGGATTCCCCGCCAGACCCGCCCGACCAAGTCGTTCGGGCGGGCCGCCGGCGGGCTGGCCGCTTAAGACGTGCGGGAATGACATTGATGGCAGGGACAGCATTTTTGAAAACATTTCTATACTCGAAGCTGTCACCGCAATTCTTGAGAATTTGCCCAAAGCAAGAATTGAGGGCGAACTTAAGTTCGCCTTACCGAGATATTTTTACCAGCACCACACCATGGCGCGGAACCGAGGCCTTGAACTCGTCGCTGAATTGGCCAAGGTCCTTTTGCCGCCACAAATCGCGCACCACTTGTTTACCTTTGATCCCCAGATCGCTCCACTTAACTTCTATTTCTGAATTCCAGACTCCGCGGTTGAACAATCCGACAGCCTTGGAGCCATCTTCCATATCTTTCGCCCAAATTTCCAGGTCGCCATCCTTGAAAACCCGTGCGGCCTGCTTGCCGAGAGGATCCTGACTGACCTCCAGAACTTCGTCGTTCGTCAACAAGTTCTGCGTGAACTCGTCCAGCTGAGTCATGTCGCAGCCGATCAGCAACGGAGAGTTGAGCAGGCACCATAGACTGATGTGCGTGTACTGCTCGTTGGGGCTCAGCCTCGTCGGGTGAAGCTGCGGGCCCCACCCCACCTTGCCAACCACAAGCATATCGGGATCGTTCCAGTTGCCCGGCTTCGCATACAGTTCGTGACCGGCCTGAGAAAATCCGATTTCCGACATGCTTTGCCACGTGTCGGTGATGTCCCCTGTTGTGCGCCAGCTGTTCCCTCCGACATCACCTCCCCACTTCCATACATCCCCCATCCCATACTGGCAAAGGCTGTAAACGATGTCGCGCTTGACCTTATCAAGGGCGGCACGCATAACAAAATACGGCTTCTGCAGCTCTGTCAGAGTTGTGCGATCCTTCGCAATTTGGCCGTAGGAACACCAATCGTACTTCAGATAATCAATTCCCCACGACGCATACTGGAAAGCATCCTTCTCTTCATACTGATAGCTTGCTGTGAACCCGGCACACGTCAGGGGTCCCGGCGAGGAGTAGATTCCCATTTTCAAGCCTTTGGAGTGGATGTAGTCGCTCAATGCCTTCATGTCCGGGAATTTCTTGTTGGTGTTGATCATGCCGGATGCATTTCGCGGTTCCCCAATCAGCATCGGATCGTCGGAATTGGGCTTCATTTCCCAGCAATCGTCTATGTTGATGTATGTCCAGCCATGGTTGACCAGACCACTGTTCACCATCGCGTCGGCCGCAGACCGGACTTTGCTGTCATCGACCGCGTCGGCGAAGCAATTCCAGCTGTTCCAACCCAGAGGCGGCGTGAGCGCTATGCGATCTCCCACCTCAATCCGGAATGGCCGGGTTGCAGTGCCAAGTGCATTCTTTGCCGTGATGACAACGCCAAAGGTGCCTTTTCCCTTGACCATCCCTGTTATTCGTCCGGTCGCTTTGTCCAGAGTCAGGCCCTGCGGCAATCCCTTAGCGGCGAACTCCATGGGCCTCGTCCCGGTCGCGGGTATTGTGAAAAGGAACGGACTTCCAGGACGCACTCCGAATACTTTGGGACCATTGATACGCGGCTTCGGAGATGGCTTCGGAGTCAGAATGTACGGAGTCAAATTCGCCTCATGGGCGCGAAGGTAGAGCGCCCGGATCCGATCGAGATCCCCTCCCAACTTCACCTTTGTTGCGGTCGCTCTTGCTTCCCCGGATTCTTTCGGTGTATCGAACATCGAAGCCGCGACATACCGCTGTGCCAGGGTAGTCAGCTCTCCCGGTGTGAAGTCGTTCACCCAAATGCTGTCGCTCTGTTCCCAGTTCATTTCCGTGACGCTCTTCGCATCGACAAAATCCCGCTTCAGGAGTTTCCAGAGCGACTTCATCCCCGCGTCCTCGAGTCTGAAATAGTACCCGAATCCCCCCTGATTGTTGTTGATCTTCATAAGGAATTTGTTCTCCCCCTTTTTCAGCACGAGGTCGACGAACTCCTGATCGGGGTGAACACCGCGGTTGACATTGTTCGCGAGGATCTCAATGCCGTTGACCCAGACCTTGATGCCGTCATCGCTCCCGAGCGAAGCAGGAAGTATCGTGTCCCTCGACACTGTCATGGTGCGAAGAAGATAGATAGCACACATCGATTCCGGGCCAAGGTCTATGACGGAGCCGTCTGCCCATCCGGACTTGTTCTCCCATCGCAGGCTCCCGTTGTTGTACGTCTTCGTGAGGTCAATCTCGTTCTCCGGCGGAAAGACCTGAGAGAACACGCTTCCTCCCGATCCTTTGAACGGGCCGATTGAATACCAGGGTCCGAGCAGGTTCTTCTGGAATTCAGAATCATAGCCGCGAAGCGTCAGCAATGCCTCACGCGACGCTCGCATCGTCTCATACCAGGTCGCCTTTCTGACATAGAATGCCGGGTCGCCGGCGAAGAGAGTTCCGGAACAAAACACAAGTCCAAGAACGTAGCATCGTATGGTCTTACTCATGGGTGACGACCTCCAGGGCCGATTGTAGAAAGTAATCCTGCGTTTATTTGTTGTAGGTTTCTAACGCGGAGCCGCAGAGGGCGCGGAGCAACGCAGAGTATAATAACTCTCTTTCTCCGCGATCCTCGGCGGCCTCCGCGTCTCTGCGATGAAAAATCAAAATGATTTGGTTGAAATCGCACTAGCCCTCGTTGGAGCAGGAGAAGGACGCCTTCATCTACGTTATGTCGAGGCTGAAGGCGTCCTTCACCAGTGTTTCAAGATCTTCTGTTGGAGAACATATGCAAAAACGCCGAAGGCCCTCACAGCCTGTGATTGAGCGTGCACACTTCCCACCTGATCGACACCGTACCCATCCTCGCCTCCGGTAGGATTCCATCCGTTGCGGATTGCATCGTCGCTCAGCCGGTGCAGCATGACCTTTGCCCTGCCATGATTGTTCGTCCACACGTGGTCGAGCATTTTTCCAATCTTGTAGGGTATATCCGGGAGTTCATCGGGCGCGATCAGATATGCATCAAGGATGTAATGAACGAAGGCACCGTTTCCGTCCATTGTCAGCTGATAGTAGTCGTCTGGATCGACCCAGCCGGTGGCAGGATCCATGATCCGTTTCGCGGTCGCGACAATAATCTTCTTGTACTTCGGATCGCCGGTCATACGATACATCGCTGCTCCTAGGGAACCATACTCAGCCCCTTCCCACGGAAGTTGCTTGCCGAAGGCCGCCAGACCGGGCTTCCCTTCCCACCTGCCGTCTCCGCGATAGAATGTCTTCTCGATGCCGGGAGATTTCGAATCACCGTTCCAGACAAGCATTGCATCGTTGTAAAACCGTTTCTCTTTCGTCGCTTCGTACAGCCAGCAAGCAACGTGCGCCATGTGGTTCATGTTGCTGTTGGTGAAGATCTTGTCCTCGATTTTCCACTTGGGAGGCCAGTTGTACCAGCTCCAGAACCCTTCGTGATTGGACAATCTCCCCTCCGCCCGGGCGTCCAGGTAGCGTTTCTTTGCATCCTCGACCCAAGCTTTGTTCTTTCTGCCTGTGATATCCCACCAGTACATTTCCGCCAGGCATGCCCAGGCACGATCATCTACCCAGCCGCCGTTGGACAATTTCTGAGGATCAAGCACACTGGTGTAGAGCTTCAAGAGACTCGAATCGTGAGTCACAGCAAAGAGATGGGCATTTCCAATCGCCCCATTCGCTCCCTCCCAGCCGGGGTTGAAAACTCGATAGAAGAGAGGGTTGACAGCGTAGGTCCGCTTGATCGTCTGTTCGAGGAGCTGCAGTCCAATCGGTTGTTGCTGATCCTGTCCAGCGGCTGAAGAGCCGGGGAGGCAATTGAGGGCGAAGGAACTCATGAGGAGAGAGAGTACTGCTCTGTAAACGACAGGTTGGGCTTTTTGCATTATGGAGCTCGGGGATATCCGGAAGTGACTGGCACTATCTCAACAATACTCACGCGAAGGCGCAACGAACGCAAAGGTATTCAGATCGACAGTCTCTGCGGCTTGGCGCCTGCCTGACCGACAATATTCTCTATGGCGGGCAGGTCTCTGCGTGAGACGTCCGGCAGGAAAGCTAATGGAGTTTCGAGTGAAAGACAAGCCGGAACAAAACAGCAGCGTCGCAGCGCTCGCTATTTCCCAGCGGCACGCAAGAGAGGCTCGTCGATCGGCTCCCAGAGCTCGATCTTGTTCCCTTCAGGATCCATGATCCAACCGAATTTGCCGTACTCGAATTCCTCCACCTCGCCGACTACTGCCACTCCTTCTTTGCGCAACTCGTCGAGAAGTGCTCTGAGGTTTTCGACCCGATAGTTGAACATGAACTGCTTGTCGCTCGGCTTGAAATACTCTGTCGACTCGGGGAATGTACTCCAGGCCGTGATACAAGTCTTGCTGGGATCGTCGGGGTTTCTCCACGTAAACATTCCCCCGTACTTGTCCGATTCGATCCCCAGATGCGATCGATACCATTCTTTCATCTTTTCAGGATCAGTACACCTGAAAAAAACTCCTCCCAGACCCGTAACCCGTTTCATCCTCTCTCGCCCTCCTTCAAGTTGTCCGACAGTTTAACTGTCGGACATGATCCTTCTTCGACAGTTGAACTGTCGAAGAACAGAAGTTATTGTTATGGCTCGTCTGCCTTCAGCGGATGCTTGTTCGACTTCTTAAGAAGATCGTTCAGAATTCTCAGGTCATTCGACCCGGCTTTGAGCTCGTGCCAGCGGCCTGTGACATCTCTCAAAGACTGTTGCTGACCCTTCACAGCGGCTGCAGCCTGAGTCGTGGGCTTTGCGTCGGCCCCCTGCAGCAGAGCCATCAGATAGAAGAGTTTGGTCTGCAATCCTAACAAGGTTTCCTCGTTGCGCTCCGTGGCGTATGCGGCCGAATACATGACATCGACATCCTCTGCCCAGCCGGTCCCATCGAGTGCAGATGCTTTTCTTCCGAATTTGATCAGGAGATCTTTCATCTCAGCGGCTGCTCCCGCTTTCAGCAACGACTGAACCTGCGATCTGACGTTGTCGATCTCCCGCCGCGCTTTGTAGACTTGTTGAAGTCCCTGATAACAAACCATCGAAAGATCGTACTGCTCCGCGAGAGCGTCCGGGGGCGTGGTAACACGAGGATCCATCTTAACGATCAGCGGCTGCGTGTACGTTCTTCCTCCGACGGTCAGTCGCACAGAAAATTCCCCCGGTTGGACCCATGGTCCGACAGGAGACAGCGGCGTATCGTGGAGAATCGCTGCCATGCCGTACGATCGGCGCACCCCCTCAGGCGGAGCGAAGTGGAGATCCCAGAAGAACCGTTGCATTCCTTTCTTCGCCAAGAGCATCTGCTGCTGGCGGAACCAGTATGATGGATAGGAAAGGTTGTTTTCGTTGACCTTCTCAGGCTTGTCGGAACTCGAGAAGGAGCGAATGCTCGCACCTGTGGCATCAAGAATTTCCAGCCGGAGATCTTTGACGTCTGCTCTCAAATAGTAATCGATCATCGCACCATCCGGTGGGTTCTGTCCTCCCGGCTCTTCGGGGGGCAACGGCGTATCGGTGTTCAGGTTCCATCTAACCCGGCAGGCGACCTGCGGCTTGAACAATGTTGCCGCTGAGCCGCTGATTTGTTCGCTGATTTGCCGAAGCGGCGTCACATTGTCGAGAATCCAAAATGATCGACCGTGCGTCCCGACAACGATATCATCATTGTGAACAACGAGGTCACGAATCGACGTCGCCGGCATGTTGAGTCTCAGTGGCTGCCATTCATCCCCGTCATTGAACGACACGTAGACCGCTCTCTCAGTGCCGGCATACAAGAGTCCTTTCCGCTCAGGATCCTCGCGCACGACGTTGACGGGTCCGTTTTCCGGCAGTCCCTTCACAGTCTCAGTCCACGTCTTCCCTCCATCGTGCGTGCGATAGACATGCGGCTTCATATCATCAAGTCGGATACAGTTGATTGCCGCATACGCCGTTTTCGAGTCGAACCTGCCGCCGTCGATCTGAGCCACTTTGCTCCAGGCAGTCACGGCCGGAGGAGTGACATCCTTCCATTTCTTAGCTCCATCCTCTGTCACGTGGATGAGCCCATCGTCTGTCCCCGCCCAGATCACATCGACGTCCTTGTATGAAGGCGCCACAGCATAGATCACTCCTCGCCGTGGTTGCTTTTCGAGTGCCGGAGTACGGAAGATGCCGATGTTTGCAGGCACCTCAGGCTTTTCTCTCGTTAGGTCCGGACTGATAATGTCCCAACTCTGTCCCCCATTGGTAGTCTTGAAAAGCACGTTCGAAGCCAACAGTAGAATGTGTGGGTCGACGGGTGAGAAGATAAGGGGCATTGTGCGAATGAATCGGTATTTCCCCGAGCGCATCGCTTCGGGGGCGACGTTCTGCACCTGACCGGTCGTGCGGTCATAGCGCGACACCTTGCCACCATAAATGATATTCGGATTCAGGGGATCGGGTGCGACATAGGCGTACTCATCCGCCCCGACAGGATGCCATTCCCGAAACGTAATTTTTCCGTCGTTTCCACGGCTGGCAATCCCGACAGAGCCACTTTCCTGCTGGCCGCTGTAGACATTGTAGGGGAACTGGTTGTCCGTTATAACATGGTAGAACTGCGCGGTCGGCTGGTTGTACCATGAACTCCATGTCTCTCCACCATTGACGGTGATCGTCGCCCCTTGGTCGGTTGCGAACAACATGATTTGAGGATTCTCAGGATTGATCCATATCGTGTGATAGTCGTCTCCCCCCGGAGCGCCTTTGAAAGCGACGAAGGTTTTCGCCCCATCTGTAGACTTGTAACTTGCAGTGTTTGCAGCGTACACGATGTCGCGGTTCTTCGGATCGACTTTGATCTCGGCGAAGTCACTTCCCCTCCCCCACACTCGCCCGTCGGTATTCATGCGATGCCACGATTCACCTGCATCATCTGACCGGTAGACGCCTCCTTCTTTCTGAGCGTCGACTGTAGCATAGATTCGATTTGGATCGCTCGCCGCAATGCCAAATCCGATGCGGCCCAGGCCTTGCTCTGCCGTAGGAAGGCCCTTCGTAAGCTGGCGCCACGTGGTTCCCCGATCAGTCGACTTGAATAATCCACTCGTTTTTCCTTCCCACGCTCCGTTTTCCCACGGCCCCTGACGAGCGGCCCAGAGATCCGCGTACACGATATCCGGATTTGAGGGATCGAATCCCAGCGCAATGGCTCCCGTATTCTCGTCCTTGTAAAGAATCTTCTGCCAGGTTGCGCCGCCGTCATTCGACTTGAACACACCCCGCTGTTCATTCGCACCGTACGGATGACCGAGGACAGCGACGTACACACGATTGGGATCGCGAGGATCGACGAGGACAGCGCCGATCTGCTGCGCGTCTGACAAGCCCATGAATTGCCAGGTTTTCCCTCCATCTATCGATTTGAAGACGCCGTCTCCAACGGACAGATCGGGCCGCTGCAATCCTTCGCCGCTACCGACATAGATGATGTTTGGATTGGAGGGTGCGACCGCGAGAGCTCCGATAGATCCCGTCGGCTGGTCATCGAAGATCGGAGCCCATGTGTGACCGTAATCGCTGGTCTTCCAGACGCCGCCATTGTTGACTCCAATGTAGAAAACGTTCGGCTGGCCGGGGACTCCGGTTGCTCCGACTGTGCGTCCTGCCCGAAATGGACCGATCATGCGCCAGCGCATGTTCTGATACATTTCCGGATTGAATTGCTGAGCGAAGGTCGAGTTTGTCAACAACACGAGTGAGAAGAAGAGTACACGAAAGGCGGGCTTCACTGAGTGCCTCCATATGATAGATGTGATTGAAATCGCCGTTGATGAAACTAACGCAGAATGCTGATAAAGGCAAGGGATCAAACGCACGACGCGCACTGGCGGCGTGCGGGACTTGCGCTTGCAACGTTCGGCATATTCGGCTACATTGCATCTTCGAAAGGTGGCAGTCTATCATGCATATACCAGACGGTTTTCTTGACGCGAAGACGGCAATTGCGACCGGGATGTTTTCCATCACCGGTCTCGGCACAGCGTTGCGCCGAGCCGAACGGCATGTCCAGTCTCGCAAGATCCCATTGATTGGACTCGCAGCTGCATTCATCTTCGTGGCGCAGATGCTCAATTTCCCCGTCGCCAGCGGGACATCCGGCCACTTGCTCGGAGCGACGCTCGCTGCAGTCCTGTTGGGACCGAGCGCGGCCATCATTGTCATGTCTTCCGTTCTCATCGTTCAGGCGCTCATATTCGCAGATGGCGGCATACTTGCATTGGGCGCCAACATCTTCAACATGGCCATCGTCGCGACATTGTGCGGGTACGGCATCTACAAGATTCTTCAGATCTTCTTTCGGGGCGAACAAGGGCGCCTGGTCGCCGTTGGCTTCGCATCGTGGTGTGCAACAGTGATCGCCTCGGTTTTCTGCGCCGGTGAGCTGGCCTGGTCAGGAACGGCCCTCTGGGGAACAGCCTTTCCCGCGATGGCTGGAGTACATATGCTCACAGGACTCGGAGAAGCTACAATCACGATGCTGGTGATCGCGGCAATCAGCAAGACGCGCCCCGAGCTGCTGGAAGACAACGATCAAGCAGTCCCGGCCAACGGCCGGTCGACAGCGTTCGTCTACGTTGCCCTTATCGTCATCGGACTCCTCCTGCTCGTTGCCCCGCATGCTTCTCCGCTGCCAGATGGATTGGAACAAGTAGCTTCCTCGCTCGGGTTCGAGCACAAAGCAACCGAAGCACCGATTTTGCCATCGCCGATCAAAGACTATCAATTGCCCGGCATACCGTCAGCCGGAACCGCCACAATCGTAGCCGGCGTCATCGGTGCGCTTGCGGTATTCGCCCTCTCATTTCTCTTCGCGCGTGTGCTTGCCCGTCGTCAGAAGAGCGCGGTTCATCCTTCATCACCGCCAAACCGACAATAGAGCCACATGCGCCACGACTTTTTGGACCGCTACAGCCGCCTCGACAGCCCAATCCACCGGCTCCCGACAACTGCGAAATTGCTCTCTACATTGTGCGTCATTTCCGCGACTGTCACACTTCACTTCACTCACGCCTGGTTCTTTATCATCGTGGCAGGAGTGCTTCTCATACTCTCAGCTCTGACGACAATACCCTGGAGATTTCTGTTCGGAAGACTCATGGTGCTCGAACCATTCGCTCTCGGCATTGCGGTCATGGCGCTTTTCCAGGAAAACGGCGTCTTCGTGTTCCTTTCGATTCTGACGAAAAGCACATTGTGCCTTTTCACTGTGATTCTGCTTTCGAACACAGCGCCATTCGCAGAAATCCTTTTGTCACTCAAACGATTCGGAGTGCCGAAGTTGCTGATCACAATTCTCGCGCTCATGTATCGGTATTTGTTTGTGTTGATTGATGAAACAGAGAGGCTGAATCGCGCCCGCAGCAGCCGCACTTTCTCGAACAGCCCCATTCGGAAGTGGCACACGATGGCGTCCCTCATCGGTCAGCTGTTCGTTCGCTCAACGGAGCGGGCAGAGCGGATTTACGCGGCAATGTCTGCACGGGGGTGGAAATGAATCCGGCTATCGAAATTCGAGGTCTTCAATTCCGATACCCAGACGGCAAGGAGGCGCTGCGCGGGATAAGCTTCACGATCGCTGACGGGGAGTGTGTCGGATTGGTCGGGCCAAACGGTTCAGGAAAATCAACCTTGTTGCTGCATCTGAACGGCTTGTTGCCCGAGTCGCTTCCCAAAGACCCTAACGTGGTAGTCTATGGAAGAGCCCTCAATAAGGAGAATGCTGCAGAAATACGGCGGGATGTCGGCTTGCTTTTTCAGGATCCGGACGATCAGTTGTTCTGTCCGACCGTGTATGAAGACGTGGCCTTCGGACCGGAGCAGTTCGGTCTCGACAAAGAGAAAGTAAAAGCGGTCGTTACAAAAGCACTTGAAACGACTTCCCTTCTCGGCCATGAACATCGGTCCCCACATCACTTGAGCAGCGGCGAGAAGAGGCGGGTTTGCCTCGCCGGAGTGCTGGCATGCGAGCCCCGTGTGCTGGCCCTCGATGAGCCAACCAGCAACCTCGACCCGCGCGGGAAACGGAACTTGATTCAGACACTCAAATCGATTCCTGCGACGAAGATCATCGCCACACACGACCTCGAGATGGTAGTCGAGTTGTGTTCCCGGACGATCGTGCTGGATCAAGGCACCATCATTGCCGACGGTCCAACCCACCAACTCCTTGGCGACGAGAAGTTGATGCTTGCGCACGGCCTGGAGAAGCCGCACATCCTGCGCCATGTTCACCCTCACTGATCACACTCAGTTTCAGAGCAACTTTAAGGTCTTTAGTATGGAGAGTGTAATTTCTCTCCTCGCCTTCGCGAAATCCGGATTCTCCTGGTCAGCGCATTGAATGCACGTTGCGAAGAAATAGATCCCGGCCCCCGTTTCCAGATATCCGACGTACCAACCGATGCTCTTGCTGTCTTGCTCACTCCAACCTGTCTTTGCCCTCAGTACGAAACCGATGGTGTCCTGTGCGATCATGATCTTCTTCACGATGTCGATCGACTTTGTTGAGAAAGGGAGGTCGTTCTTGTACAGTCGTACGAGAAACTTGATCTGCTGCTCAGGCGTAATGCGGAGTCCGCCTGTCAGCCAGAATCGGTCGATCCCGCCTGAGGTATCTGCGTTCCCGTATTTCGCCTTGTCGAGCCAGTATTTCATGCGCTTACCCCCGACACGCCTGGCAAGTTCCTGATAGTAAGGCACAGTCGAATTCTTGAATGCCGCCTTCAAATCCTGATCTTTGTTCCAATCCACAACCTGACGGACAACTCCATCCCATTTGATGACGAAGTTTTCATCCTTGATAACACCGGTCTCCAGTCCGATCAATGAGTTGCAGATCTTGAATGTGGACGCCGGAATGAACGGCTGGCTGAACTGCGCCTCGTTGCAGAATGTGTAAGCTTCATTCTTCAAATCGAAGAGAACGAATGAACCTTCCAGCCTGAATGCGTCGAAGTACTTCTTGAAATCGTCCCGCACTTCTGCTTTCGATTGAGACCTGGACGCCGACGCCAGAACAACAAGAATCGAAATCCCTGTCAGGATTCTACGGATTCTCATAGATTGGTTTCTCCTGTCATCGTAACGACACTACACCAACCTGGTATCGCCTCAAGATCGGCCTATTTGTTACGCTCGTGACGCCAACATACATGTGTTCCTTTTCACGCCGCATCGTCTTCTGACCATGCGGTACGGTTTGGAAGACAGCTCACTACTGTCCGATCTGAGCCTTTATAGTAGGTATCCGATTACATGCATCGCTGACGCCAAGGCTGCACGCCTTCTCCGCATCGGCGAGTGCAGCAGGATAGTCGGGCTTCTGAAAGTACGCGCCGCCCCGCTCATTGTACGCCCGGCCATCTTCCGGCACGAGCTTGATGTACTGCGTCCAGTGCGCGATGATAGCGTCCCAATCGCCATACTGGGCAAGCACCCAATCGAGCATGCGATACGATTCAAAATCACGCGGATTGAGACTGATTGCCTTCTTGAAATCGGACAGCGCTACGTCGAGCTGCCCCTGGTAAATGTTCGCCATACCCCGATAATAGTACGCGGGCATATGCTGAGGGTCGAAGGCAAGTGCGGCGTTGTACCGGGCAATGGCTTCGCCATAGTCCTTAGCTTTGTAGAGCTGATACCCGTCGTAGATGAGACCGCCGGTGACCGACTTCTTGAGCTTGAGAAGATCTTCGTTCCAAGGCTCCATGGCTTCCACTTGCCTGACGACCGCAGCCGATTCGTCAAACCTCCCGAGGCCATACAACGATCGTGCTTTGTCAACGGCAACCTCGGCATAATCCGGGTACTTCAGAAGGGCCCTGTTGTATTCGGCGATGGCATCCTCGCTCCGATCCATCCAGTCGAGAATGTTTCCCCGAAGCGCAAGGAAGATGCGGCCTTCTCCAAACACCAGGGCCTTGGAGACGAACTCGAGTGCGTCGGAATACCGCTTTGCCGATGACAGGACCCTGGCCTGATCCCACGCCGGGTATCCAAGCAGAAGCTTCATTTTCGGATTCACATTGACCAGATCCTGCGACTCGACAGCGAACAGCGTCATTGCCTCGTAGCTCCCTCCCCAACGAGGCAGAAGGTTGACCATGAACCGATCCCTCAAACGAAACGAGCATGGACACAACCTGGCTGCATGCTCCATGATCATCGACGCAATATAGATATCGCCACGTGCACGTGCTATGTTCATGAAGATTTCAAACGTTCGCAGGACTTGCGGTTGACGATCCAGAACTGCACGGCAATCCTGTTCTGCCTTCACAAAGAAGAACTCCATGCCAGCGAACTGCTGCTGTGAAGTCTCCAACGACCACGCAAATCCCCGATTTGCCCATCCGAGAGTGTGAAAGTATTCAGCCCGCGCAAGGTAGGGAACAAACGAATCCGGCATCCGGGCAACCCACCGGTCGAAAAGCCTTTCGTGTGAAGAGTCAGGGACATCGAAAATCCCAAAGGCATCATTGACGAGATCCTCATAGCGATAGTCCTGTTCAAACAGACTCTGATAGGAAGTCAGCACGCTGTCGAGTTCCTGGGTTTTTCCGAGCTCGAAGAGCGTCCGCAACCGGGCCTTATCTACTCTCCGCTTGGGGTAGCCGTATTCGTCTGCGTATGCGAGAGTCGAATCGGATAGGAACTCAGCGCTCGGGCCATGCCTCCCGTTATGAATCTCGGGAACCTCGTGGGAGACGAGAAACGTTTTGATCTCCGCAATACGGGCGAGCTCCTGCATAAGAGGAATTGCGACGACGGACACAAGAAGGGCGAAGGCCGAGAGGGCCAGGACAGATACATTGACAGCGTACTTTGCCACGCCTCCCGGGATCAACCGAAATAATTGCGTGTTCAGATAGAGTGCCAGCAGTGCCCAGAAGAAGGCAAGCACAATCCCAAAGACCTGCGCAACAAACCAACCCGCCGCAAGGAGTGCAAGGGGAAGGAGTATCCAGATGTATTCAAACCAGCGGTGAGAAGGAAGGAGGGTGAGGATATGGCCAGAGACCTCGAGGTTGGGAACGGGATCAAGGAATCGCCGTCTCAACCCCACTGAAACAACATGCCCTTCATTGCTCGTGATCGGGAATCGCTTGTTAACTCTTCTGACAACTTTCTCATCGACGATGAGCTTCGGCCTACCGAAAAATCGGATCCTAAGCTGCAGGCCCTTCCCCTCAAACCCTTTCAGATCAAACGGGATTTTCATGGATGGCTCCTCGACAGTCTCATTGCTTCAACTGAACAGCCGACATCAACTCTGTGGCGTGCGCGACGAAACGAGGATGGTGGCGAGCAGGGCTTTCCTCGCCGAGTCGGATACGACCTTTGTCCTTTCCTCCAATAATGTCACTTGCCTGGACCGGATCGCAGAAATGGGACCAGGTCTCTGTGGAGGGTTCGATCCCGAAGCACGATTCAGGTATGCAAAACCAGATCATACCGCTGCTCGGTAACCCTGCATCCCCAAATTTCTTGTGTATACTCTTCGGTGAGACGGAAACCAGCTTTGTGGTATACCTGTGCAGCCGCAAGGAGCGAACTGACGGTCCACAGGAACACCCTTTCGTATCCGCTTTCCCGGCAGAAAGCTACTGCTTCTTCGACGAGTCGATTCCCCAACCCTCTCCCCCGGAGCGACGGATGAAGGAGGAACCATCGGAGTTGTGCTTCGGTCTCCGAGTGCTTTACAATCGCAACAGATCCCATGAGGACGGCATCAGAATCAACGAGCCAGATCCTCTCGCGGGGTGTCTGCGTAAGCATGAATTCGGCAAGTGGCTTTGCCACGTACGCTTCAAATGTGTGGTCGAATCCGTACTCCCGGGAATACAGAAGACCGTGGAGCTCGATCAATCGCCCTGCATCACCGGTTCTGAATGCATGCCGGATTTCAATCTTGGATTGCTGGCCGGAGGGGCGATCCATCGACTCGACCTCATGTTTTGATGAAGCTTGGAGGTACAGCGAGTGAGGTGGCTTCTCTCTTGAAGACCCTGACGGGCTAGTGTGAGCCGTTCAATTGCAGAGGAAGACGCGCACTCAAGCTCATTTGCGGCTCTTGGCGGGTCTTTTGGTCGCAGCGGAGTACTTTCCCTTTTTGCTCGCGACGGCAAGTTTGTGGGGACCTTCGGCCGCAGGATATACGAATTCCAATGTGGCCGAAGAGAACATGTTCGAATTCTCCTGGCGCAATCGTTCTTCTGTCATTTTGCAGTACTGAGCGTCTGTCTCGATGCCGATGCTGTTACGCCCGGCTTTCATTGTCGCAAGCATAGTCGTGCCAGAGACGCGCAATGATCTACCGCAACAAAAGGTCATCCTGAGAAGCGCGCTTGGCAACTCAAGGGAAAACGGCACTGGACGATCAATCGTAGAGGTTCCACACCAACCTTCTTGAACGCACAGCCCTCAATCATCGGTGCGGGACTCGTATTCGAACGAGCGCCTCGTGCTCTCCTTCTTGTACATCGATTTTAAGAACGGGGAGTCCCTGTGCCATCTAATCCTACTCAGGAGTCTTGCTCCTGGGTCTGAATATGTATATGGAAATCTCAAGTCATACACTCGATAGAGGTTCTGGAAGAAAGCATCCAACAACAAAGGGCTCGAGGGGCCAGGGAATCCTGTGAAAAGGGGTGATGGCCCTCCCCTTGGACTCGCTTTGAGAAGGGCTAGAGCGACAGACTCGTATCTTGAATAGTCATTTCGCACGAGCACCCTTCCCGACAATCCTTCTAGTATTCTGGAGTAGTCCTTCACCGCCGCTATAACCGCTCCCTTCTTGTCCAGAAGAATGTCGTTGGATTTGAGTGTGCTATCAGACGAGTCAGTGACTCGAAGGAAATGGACAAAACCGTAAACAAGTCCCGGATACATGATGTGAATATTCGCACAATCTCCAATAGCCTCTTCAGTACGGTTCACAAGGTTGCGGAATGCTTTGCTTGTTCCCTTCACAGAAATCGCAAGAACAGGACCAATGCCGTTCTTCGCAAGGACGAGATCGATACGTTTGCTCTTGAGTGCGCCCAGAACAATCTGTTCCTTCTCGTTGCCAGCACTACTGTCAAATGATAGGTACCACGCGTTGCGCCGATATTCGGACTTCAACGGCGGGCTTGGCGAGAGTTCTTCAGGAAGGAATCCACCCTCGACAACCAGTCGAACACCCAAATAACGATGCAATGGCTTGATGTGTTCGCCACTCTCCGTCGAAGTCGCGGCGATGAAGCTTCGAGCTGCATGAGACAGGGTGAATTGTTCCAGATCGAGTTGATCAGGCATAGTTACGCCATCCTCTCATTTCGGCTGTAGCCTCTTTCAGAATCTCGGTTTCAGATGCTGTCACCTTAGGATTATTGATCGGGATCAGCACATTCGATGCTTCCCCTGGTTCCAACTTCAGCATTCCTCCGCCTAGAGGATGTCCTTCCAATTCGCAACTGAGGTCCACTAGTGGGTGTGACCAAGCTTGTTGGATCGCGCGTACAGATATCCCGTTCTTCCGAAAGACAGCATGGACTGAATTCGTACAGACACATCCTTCATCGTTTCTTACGAGAGATGGTTTTTTTCCGCTCATGTAAGACATAAAGGCGTCTGGCACACGAACATCCGGAATCTCATACCACGGGTCTCGATGACGACATTTGTAACCTCTGCGAACCTCCTGCCCCTTGGACGAATTCAAATAAGCAAGTACTTCTCGAGGAAGTTTCTTTGAATTATTCAGATAAAGCAACATCATCGGTTCATCTTGTGAAATCCATCGCTTGACAGCCTGTCGATCGACCCGCTCCGCAGGCAATTGGCGCGACCTTCTAATCGCAAATCTTAAGAAATCTTTGGAAATGCCGAGATGTTTCGCCTCAGACGGTGCGAGGTGAAAAAAATCATTGGCGCCAGACACATAACCGATGCCCGCGTGAGCAATCTCACCGAAACGGCTTACTCCAGATCTACGAGCAATCGATTGATAGGTACTCAAAGCATAGTTAGGAAGGAGGAATTTGCGCAAACGAGATCCTTCGTGCTGCCAAGAAGAAATTGCGATCTTCTTAGTAGGTTTATCGGTCCATGTAAAAGCTGAGAACTTGTCGAAAAGAGATAGCTCGATGAACTTGGTGCTGCCACCGAACTCCTCAGCAAACAAAAGCCACGCCGCTTCAGATAGGGGAGCGAAAATGTTCTCTCGAATCGCAACGATTCTAACGCGGGTGAAACGAGAGCACAAGAATGAAACGACTGGCGATGCGTATGGAGCATGGCCGATCTCCGCCGGTACAACGAAAGCCATCCTTCCGCCTTGCTTAAGCAATCCGGCCGTCACGACCAAAAACGATGCCCAAGAGGAGGCTAGCCCGTTGATTTTCACACCAAGATTCGCCGCAAGTTTCAATGCGAGTTGCCGAGTCTCGCCAGAAAAATGTTGATACCGGATGAAGGGAGGATTGCCGGCAGCTGCTTCGAAGCGACAAGAAGTTTTCGATGCCCATTGGAAGAACTCCTCCCCATAAACTGTAGCCCTGCAAGCACGTTCTCGAGCCAAAGCCACATTCAGAGGATCCAACTCGATGCCGGTCGAAGTCCTGTGAAGAGCGAGAAAACGTCCGTCACCGCACGATGGGTCCAGGAGTTGGTCAGTCTCACGTCTAATTGCCCATCGTACGAGGGCACTCGCAACTTTCTCTGGCGTGAAGACTTGGCCAAGTCGTTTTCTATTTTCTAGGGATGCAATCATTCTCGTTATAGTGGACCTTTCCACTTAGAAGATACGATAATCAGTGCCTAGAGTCCAACATAGGACGTTTGCAATTTGTGCTATCCGCGGTTAGATCACGCATAGGTCTTACGGCACCACAATGTGTCCTGCTCAAGATGATTGTGGGCAAACTGACTTTGTACAATCCGAACAACATGGGCGTGCCCACACCTGATGCTTCCAACCGGCATAGTTCGATTATCTGCGCACTCCGGGCCAGACAGCAACAGCGATCTGGCGCGTTTCATCGAGCGCTACCGCAGTATAGAAATGATAATGGATGTCGTTCGCCCTCAAAATGAATGGTTTCCCGGCGTGCAGAGCGTCGTAGGACCCGGCCTCTCCAATGCGGAGGACCGGATTGTGCTCATAGGTGCGCCATCCCAGCGGAAAGAGTTCTTCGGTTGTCCACGCCAAACCGTCGGCTGAGTTTTTCTTGTCCCAGCTATACCAGGCCATATACCAGGTGTTTCCAACCTTGTAAACGCTTGGATCTCCGGCCCGACCGGAAGCGTCCCAGGCTCCCGGCCTGGCGCTGCCGACGACAAGCGGCGAGTTGACATCATCGACTTCCCAGTGGAGCAGATCCTTCGACGTTGCGTAACCGATGAACTCCTCCTGAAGTCCATTGACGACACCGGACGCATTGAAGAAAAGATAGTACTGATTCCCGACCTTCACAACATTCGGATGCCATATCGCATCCCTCCGCCAGCCTTTTCCCGCAGGAACGATGATGGGATTTCGATCGTACCGTTTCCAAGTGTAGAGATTTGTGGAAGTAGCGACGTTCATCGTCTTCGTCCCCTTCTCATATCCCCGGGCTGTGAGTCCGAAATAGAAAAGGTAGTACCTCCCGTTCTCGAACCACATGAATGGTCCCGTCGCCCCTTCGGCATCCGACGAACCGGCGATGCCGCTCCCGGTGAAAATCGGATTACGAGCATCCTTCTTCCAATGAAGCAGATCGTCGCTCCACGCGAGTCCGATCTGGGGCCCGGTGACGAACTTATATCCCCGCCTGGTCGAGTCTGAGCTGCCGTATCCCGTGTAGACCATCCCGTACATCTTGCGGTTGACATCATGCCACACTGACGGAGATTCCACCATGCCCGCGTCCCACTCTCCAGTCGAACCGACCGACAGGACGATGCCGTATTTCACGAGTTGTGAACCCGGGGGGTTGGGGCCGGGGGTCTCGGATCGCTGAGCTTGGCGAGCGCAAGACAAACCAACAAGCGAAAGCATGATGACGATAACCTTCAGGTATTTCCGCATTGAGTCTTCCCTACGGGTTGGTATTCGCAGCCATGGGTCGATCCATCAGCGTTTTCTTGGCTTGGCAGTCTTGGCTCCCCCGAAGTTAATTCTCCCGAGAATTACTCCGGTGAGCACGCCGATCAGTACCATCGCGATGAGAAAGGAAGAATAGGAAATCTTCCAGTCGATGCCCTGAGTCATCATGCTGAATTCTGACATACCTCCGATCCCTGCAATCAGGTTCAGAGGCAAGAACACGACGTTGATCAGGGTCAGCTTTCTCAGGAGCACGTTCACATTGTTGTTGACGAGGCTGCCCCGAGCGTCCATCAGCCCGGAATACACCGTGGAGTAAATCTCCGCTTGTTTGTAACACTGGTTGTTCTCAATAATGATATCATCGAGGAGCTCGATTGCCTCTGCGGGATAGCCAGCCTTTTGGGCATGGTTGTTCAGTTTGATAAGAGCCGCGCCGTTGGCATTGATTGCGTTGAGATAATAGATAAGGCTTTCGCTGAGATTGAACATCTGAATCAGGTGTTTGTTTTCCATGGAGGTGTTGATTCTCTGCTGCAACTCCCGCGAGACCATTTTAATGACCTTGAGGTGTTCCAGATAATGGCGTGTAGTGTAGTAAAGAAACGCGAGCATGACATCGAAGACACTTCCAAGCTGAGGGGCATGTCTCCCGCCCGGTTCTGTCAGCGGGATATCATCGGGAAGGACAACCACCAGGCGGTCTTTGAGAAGGAACATGCCGACCGACGCGACGTTGAAGTAGAAGTTATCCTTGCCGGAATAATTCGTCGGTCGCTTCCAAATCAGCGAGATGAAATCCGGACTGAACTCAACGCGGGACACCTCATCCGGATCGAGCGCAGATGACAAGGTATGGTCGTCGATATCGAACTTTGCAAGAAGCGATTCCCTCTCGGCGGTGTCGGGATTGAGGTAGACAAGAACAGGGCTATCGTCTGACTGAGATTCGACGAGCGAGTTATTGACAATGGAGTAGTAGGTCAGCATGGGTATCTCCTTCAGGTTGATCAGCCTTTGTTCAGAATGCCAGGTCCCGCTTCAACATCCCGTATGATACGCGCCAGGGGTACCCCTTAAGGAACGGTCTTCTTCACCCCTCATTCACGTTCGCGCTACGACGAGCATTTCAAAATCTTCTGGCGTTAGTTTCTTGTCGCGCCTCCATGCCCCCATCTCGCATCCGAGGATATCAATGTCCTTGAAGCCGAGCGATTTCAACAGCCACGAAATTTCGGACGGCACATAGTAGCGCTCGTTACACGTAAGCACCTTCCTGGTCCCGTCATCGTCAGTCATGTCGAACTCGGAGAAATCCCGAAATGTCATCAGATCAAAAGAAATGCTCTTGGTGACATCCCCTTCATACTGGCTGTTGATGAAGTCTTTTACAGAGTGGAACAACGGAAACAGGCCATTGAGGGTTGTGAGGATGAGCTTGCCTTTATCCTTCAGAGCGTTGGCAGCATTCCTGAGAATCTCAAAATTCATCTCGTCGGTTTCCATCAACGGGAAAGCCCCCTCGCACACCATGATCACAAGATCGAACTCGCGTTTGAATTCGAGCTTCCTGGCATCCGCGCAAAGAAACAGAGGATTGACGTTCTCTTTTTGCGCATTGTCTCTCGCTTTCGCCAATTGCGCCTGCGACAGGTCCACACCCACAACGGAGTATCCCCTCCTCGCCAGTTCGATTGAATGTCTGCCGGTTCCGCATCCGACGTCGAGTATCCTCAACGATTTGTCATGCCCGGTTTCCTTTTCGATAAAATCAACTTCACCCACCGTCCCTTTGACGAAGGGCTCCTGTTCGTACTTGTTGGCGTAGTTCTCAAAGAGCTGTTCATACCATTGTGTCATGTTCCTTTTCTCCCTATTTGACAGAATCGATCACGATCCGATTTCCGTTTGCGTCCTCTTGTCATGCCCCGCAGGAGTCCATCGTGCGCCTTTTTTCGATTGCGAGGGATTGCCAGCCAAGCGATTTCAGCGTGTCTTTCTCGATCTGTTTTCGTGGCGTGGTGATTTCGAGATCAAGGTAGAACTCAACGCGGTTGATGGTCTCCGCAACCAGGATGAAGATCCCTGCCACCATGGAGACGCCCTGCACAGTAACAAGCAGAAGTGGGAGCACGAATCCCACGACGATTCTTATCGTCGAGAGCACGACCCGGATGTATCCTCTGCTTCGGGATCGAAACAGATCCCTTGAATACAGAACGAACTTCCATGCCAGGACGAGGATGAACATCCAGCGGCTCTCCGACATGAGAGAGAAGAACAACAATCCGGTCAGCGTCACACTGGCACGGCTCAATCCCGGCATCGGCCTCTTTTCTGTGACCGCATAAACCATGTCGATGCAGATCAGCGTCACGAGGCCTAACAAGGCACAGACAATTCCCATCGCTTCGGTCGGGAAGAACGACAGGGAGAGGCAGGAAAAGAGGAGGAACGAAGAATACGCAACGATTTCGCGGCTCAACCAGGAACTGCGGACGTTCAGGATGGCACGCCAGGCTCTGAGTTTCTTTCCGAGGTGAATCGCACTCAGTATCATCCCCGCCACTCCAACCGCAACAAATTCAAACGGATCGACCGCAATCGGCCGAACCAGTGCAGACGCCACAACGCCAAACAGGAGAGCCACCAGAAGCGTGAAGAGAACCAGCGACCATTCTTCTTTCAATGTGACCTTTTGTTTCCCGACATTCTCAAGTGATGCGTAAAGCTCAGTCTGCTGAAGTGAAAGAGATGGAATGTTGGGATGGCTGTGCCTGTTCTTCCTGAGAGGGATGATCTTGATGCCCGGTCGTATGCCTTTGTCGATGAAACCGGGTACATCCGCGACACCCTCCTCATCGATGTCACCGAAATCCAGAGCGCCGGTCGGGCAGAGGTTGGCACAATTCGGTTTCCTGCCGTCCAGGATTCTCTCTTTACAAAGGGTGCATTTTTCGACGACTCCCTTTGCGAGAATGAACTTGGGAGCGTCATACGGACACGCCCACGTGCAGTACCTGCATCCGATACAACGATCTTCACGGTGATCGACGGTTTGATGGACGACATCCTTATGATAGGCCCGGGCGGGACAGTGTACCAGGCAGAGAGGATCCTGACAATGGTTGCACGCCAGCGAAAAGTGGAACATCGGCAACGCAGGATGTTGAAACGAATTGTACGTGTCGATTTCCCGCCACGGCTCGCTCGAAATGCCATGGTTCTCAATCTGGCAAGCCACAACGCATGCATGACAGCCGACACATTTATTTAGATCGAAAAGAAATCCTTTTCTCATTTCACTTCTTCGACTACACGTTCGATTTCAATGAGGCAATCGTGGAACGCCGTGCCGTGTCCCATGTCGGTCTCTCGTCCTTTCGAAAGGAGATTGGGCGTCCCCCCTTCCGAAAGCCACCATCCGTTGTAGTAGGCCACGCATCCTTTTCGAATGCCGAAATTCAACTGAACACGAACTCTCATCTCGCCCCTGTCATTGTACGCCCTGACCATCGTTCCGTCTTTGATATTCCTTTCAACTGCATCCGATGCGTTCATGATCAGAACTGGCTGCGGTGCGAATTGTTTGATCAGTTTCAGATTACCGAACTGAGAATGAATGCGGTCTTTCGTGTTCGGTGTTAGCAAATGGATAGGATATCGAGCCTTGTGCTCCTTTTCACCCTCAACAAGTTCGGCGTAGGCCGGCAACGGGTCAACGCCCCACATTTCCCTTGCCCGCTCAGAAGAGAGTTCAATCTTTCCCGTCGGGGTGCTGAACTTCAGGTCAGAAAAGGCGATCTCCTCAACGCCGGGGGCAAGGACCGGACCCTGAACGAGCTCTTCCCACTTCAGTTGAGGAAACGCTTTGAGTCTTTCTTTCAGCCAGGCTTGAATGTTCTCATCGCCGGGCTCGGGCAGGTACCGCAAAACCTCCTCGTTCGAATACCCCAGCCGTTGAGCAAGCAGATAGTAGATTTCAGTCTCCGGTTTCACCTCGCCAGCCGGCTCGAGTATTTTCGGCTTCAGCTGAACATATGGATTCCAGTACGAGCCGATGATGTCCGACTGCTCGAACATGTTCTTGGCAGGAAGAATGATGTCAGCTTCACGAGCCGTATCAGTGAGGAATTGCTCGACGACGACCCTGAAGTCGAGCTTACGGAATGCTCTTAATGTTGTGTTTGTGTCCGGATTCTGAGCAACCGGGTTCCCCCTCTCAACCCAGACCATTTTCAATTCCGGGCCCTTCAGGCCGAGCATGTCGTCTCCCAGCTTCGCCTTGGAGACCTTCCTTCGGAATGTGCCGTCAGATTCCTTCGGAGGATAGTAGCACAACGGTTCTTTGACCTCATCAAAGACATAACTCTGAAGGTTCGCATAGTGGAAGCACGCCCCCGGCTTGCCGACATTGCCCGTCAAAGCGTTCAACGCGAGAAGAGAGCGGATCGTCTGCCCGCCATTCGAGTATCGCTGCATGCCATAGCCGGGAGCGATGGTCATTGGCTTGAGATGACCGATGTCGTATGCCAGCTCAGCCAGAACCCCCGCAGGCACATCGGCAATGTGAGCGGCTTTCTCGATCGCTACATTGTGAATAGAATTCTTGAAATCGTCAAAACCTGAGACGTGTTGCCCGATGAAATCCTGATCGATCCATGAATTCGCGATCAGCTCTCTGGCGATCGCAAGAGCAATGACGGCATCCGTACCCGGTCTTGGCTGGATCAATACATCTGCCATTTCCGAAGACTGCGTCCTTCGAGGATCGATGACGATCAGTTTCGCCCCTTTCGCCTGAGCCTGTTCGATGAAGATCATCTGCTGGATGTTGGTTTCCGCAGCATTCTTCCCCCAGAGTATGATCAGCCGCGCGTGCTCAATGTCCCAGGGGGCATTATGCTTGTTTTCCCCTATCATCAGCCTGACGGCTTCTAGTCCCGCCGGCCAGCAAAGATTTCCATACGTGGTTGTTGCACCTCCACAAAGCTGCCAGAACCGGCTGCTGAAATCATTCACCAGGCCTGCCATACCGCTCGACTCATAGAACAGGATACTATGCGGGCCGAAGTGCTTTTTAAAATATCCTATTCTCCGGGCGATTGTCTCGAGCGCTTCATCCCAGGAAATTCTCTCAAAACCTCCCGACGCCGTCCTCTTCAGCGGATAGAGAATTCTATCAGGCGAATGTGCCCGTTCGAAATAACTCAGCCCCTTCAGGCACACGCCTTTCGGTGTGGCCCGGTTCAGCGGCTGCGGATCGATGTTCACAATTCGCCCGTCCGACACATGCACCTTGAAGCTGCAGGTGCTATAACAATTTCTCGGACAGGCTGTTGAGTAGACGGACATGAGGTTGATGAATGGTAAACGTGCTAGTTGGTGAGAGGCTCGTTGGTGGATTGGTGATCAATGAATGATTGAGTGGTAATTGTTTGCCTGGACATCTCAGATCAACTCCGATTTGAGGGTCTCATAGAATCGGTCCCTCGCGTGTCGCTCCAACCACGGTGTGTGACCACACTTCGGCAAGAGCTCGAATCGGAAGTCCTTCAAGGCCCGCGCAAGTGGGATCCTGACACCATCGGCAGGGTGCGGGTCATAGTCGCCGTGAATCGCCACGACCGGACACCGTATGCGCTCTCCCATTCGCAGAAGCTCGCCACTCCGCCGCAGCTCCTTCGCTTCACTCCATACTCGTTCATACGTGTCAGGATGGTATTCAATGGCCGATCCTGCTTCCTGCAAAACATCGAATGAGTCGGCTTTCGACATCAATTGTCCAAACCTTGCGAAGACACTGAGCTTGTCACGCAGATTCGGGTCGTTCAGCGACAGTTGGAGATCGTGAACCTCGCCTCTTTCTTGCCCGGTCAGGCGACCGAGTCTGATTTCCGTCAATTGTGCGGCATATTCCTCCTCGAACGGACCCGCCCCCACCAAAATGAGTTTCCGAACCATGTCCGGGCAGCGCGCTGTGAATATCAGGCCGAGCCACGCACCCCACGAATGCCCGATCAGGTTGAGCGGACATTCCCCGTCTTGCAGCAGCACACCCTTCAGTTCGTCGACTTGTTGTTCGACAGAGGCCGCTGTCTGCAGAGGCTCAAGCACGCCGACGTGCCGGGACAATTCCTTTGCAACGGGGGCCATTTCCCCTCTCGCGCCCGGACCACCGTGAATAACTGCCGCTGTGAAAGGCGGGGTGCCGTATGTGCGCAGGTTGATCAATCTCGCCGTTTCATCGCTTTCCCGACTTCCCGCTCTCTAGAACTCTTTGTGTTCACGATGGTCAATGAAGGCCCTCAAGTCTGAGCACCGATTTGCCGGCACTTCACAATCCCAGGTTCACATCGAGGCCGCCGAAGTAGTTCCGTGGCAAACCGGGCTCCAGAAAAGCTGCACCGACCGGATTGATGAACGCCGAAGCAGCATACTGTGAACCGGCAGCGTTGCTCACGCCGGCGAATCCCCGAACGCTCAAGGCTCCGATCTTGAATTCATACGAAGCGCTGGAACCGATGATGGTTGAGGACGGAATCGTATACGCATTCGCGTCATCTGCCGCATACGCTCCAACGTGATGGAGCGTAACATCAAGGGTTATTCCCGCCTCCGATCGATCTCCGCTCCCCCTGGCGCCAAAGCCACGGATGGTCACGCAAGTGTCTTGACCTCCCGCCCGGCTCTGAGCAAACACACCCGGCATGAGGCTGAGAGCATCTTCCAGATTGAAGCGGCGGGATAGCTGGAAATCCTTGAGACTGACGATTCCCACTGCCATTGGAATCGAGAGAGCCTCTCCGCTTCCCCGTGTCGCAGTTACCAGAACTCCGGACAACCTGTATGTTCTTACAGTGTCGACCACCATGGGCTCCTGGGCATGGGCGAGACTCGTTCCCAAGAGCAGAATACAGGTGATGGCACGAGAATGTCGGACAGCCTTCTGAGCAATTTGCATGGCTCTAGCCGCTTCTGATCTGTGAAAGAGATGCCGCATTTGTCAAATCCTCGTCCAGATGCGCACACGGAAAAAATGAGAACAATTGGGTAAAAGTCAAGCACCTCCTCATCCCCCCCAGAATCATTCTGCCAGTCACTGCAAGTCGAAAAAAAATTCCCGACCGGCTTTCACCAATCGGGAATTCGTTTCAAACCTGAAACGCTGAATCGTCTACTTCATGCCTTCACACTTACCACAGCAATCAGACCCACCTGGGCCCGCCTTTTTGTCCATCATCGCTCCATGGCCCATGCCAGCACCACCCATCATTCCGCCTTTTCCCATCATGCCGCCCCGACCCATCATCCCTCCTTTGCCCATCATTCCTCCTCGTCCCTTCATGGCGCCCTTCCCCATCATTCCACCGGGACCCATCGGACCTCGGCCTCCCAACATACCTCCTGCCAGTATGTGCCGATCGAACTGCTTTTTCTGCTCGGGCGTGAGCAGGTCTCTGACAGCCCGCTGATGCAGAACGGTCTTCATGGCAATCTCACTCGTCAGCTTTGAAATCTCACCCTGGATCGACTTCACTTTGCTTTCGTTGAACTTATCTGCCGTCACTTCAAGCTTCAACGAAGTGCGCTGTTTCTCCAGATCTGCCCGGGTGGCGATCATTTCTTTCTGGTGTGCGAGTGCGAGATCCTGAACTTTCGTTCGCTGTTCTTCCGTGAGCTTCAGGAATGCCATGGGACCTCCCTGTGCACCACTCATCATGCCGCCCATCATTCCACCCATCTCGCCCTGCATATGCCCGTGCATCATATCGAGCGGCACCCCCTTGACTACCTTAAGCGCTGGTGCTTCCTTTTTTTGATCCTGCTGCGCGAGCGCCGACACCAACATAACGAGCATCGACACGGTTAACGTCATCATCAGCCTCTTCATTGAACCCTCTCTTTTGATTGTTTGCGTGATTGAACAGTATCTGGCCGTTTTCCATCTTCCCACATTGGTCGTCCCCCCATCGGACCTCTTCCCATACCACCTCCACCGAATCGTCCCGACTGCGGACGAGCCTGCATGATGGCACGGAAGAACATATCCTGCTGCTCCTGGTTGAGGAAGGACTTCGCTGCAAGAAGATTGTGTACGGCTTTTTGATTGATTAATAATCGAAGATCTGAGAGCTTCTTAAGGTTATCATTGACACGTTCCATCGGGGGTGGATCATTCTTCAGCAGCACCACAGTCGTGTCTTCCAGGACGAAAATCTTTTGCTGCAACTCTTGAACGTCGCCCCTGAAACGCATCATCAGCGCGTGCATGCGCTCCCGTACTTCCGGTTGCATTCTCATCATCGGAGACTCCGCTCCCATCATTTCTGTCGGTCGTCCCTCCATGAATGCCAGCGATTCCCCCGGCCGCGGACCAGGCTGGAGAAGGTGATACACGAAAACGCCGATGGTAGACAAATTGACGACGATGAGAAACAGGAGGATGCCGACAAGGACTTTGGTTTTCATTTCAAGTCCTCCACGGACGTCTGTGCGACCGATTGCAGGCGATCTGCGATGCCGCCCACTTCAAACGATTCTGAGTATTCTGCGATCAGGTTTTGTTCGGTCACAGTCGATGGCCGGTAGGACAGCCTTTCGCCGAGATAGATGCCGAAGACGACAGCAATCAGAAACATTGCCGATCTCAACGTCCAGAGAGCAACAACGTTTTTTCCCCTGCGAGCCTCAGCGCCAGACTGGCTCGCCATTGCCTTGACGCGGGTAGGAAGATATGGATCAGGCAGCAGTGTGTCTTGCGAACGGTCCGGCGAAGGAAGCAACGCTCGGGACATAACATCAAAGTACTGCCGGCAGAGACTGCACTCCTTGAGATGCTCTTCGACGAGCTGCTGCTGATCTTCGTTCAGCGTCAGCTCAATCCACGGAAGAAGAAGAGACCGTATGTGAGAATGTCGTTTCACCTGTCCTGACCTTTCATCCTCATTAGACACCATCAATTGAAAAAACTTGCAGTTCGGGAGCCTTTACCTGATCAACGGCCCCAGGCTCTTTACGAGCATTTTGCGAGCTCTGTGAATGCGTGATTCCACTGCGCTCAGGCTGATATCGAGCACCTTGGCAATCTCATCATAACTGAGGTGCTCATCCTTCAACAAGACGAAGGGAATCCGGTATTTCGCCTGAAGGGCATCCACAGCTTGCTGTGTGAATCGCTCCCTCTCCCGATTCTCGAGTACTTCGTCGGGCCGCATAACTTCCCCAGCACCAAATCCGGGCGTTTCAATTCTCTCACGCCTCAAAAGCTCTCCGACCGACTCGTCCATCACGTCGAACCAGAGATTTCTTTTTTCCCGCTTGAGATGGTTAAGGGCATGATTGACTGCAATCCTGTAGATCCAAGTATAAATTTGCGATCGGTTTTCGAACGTATTCATATGTTCGTACACCTTGACGAACACGTCCTGAAGCAGATCGCGGGCGACCTGTTCACGCGAGGTGAAGCGATTGAGCAGATTGAGGATTCGTCCACCGTGTTCGCGGTAGATTTCGTCAAACGTGGGCGTTTCCCCGCCTTGCTGAGGCGCGGGAGCTCTGGCAGAACGCTTTGAAACTATCTCAGCACTATTTCGACCGTCTCTCGTGTCCACTCCCTGATTTCTCTTGCCCCCTTTAGACAACGATGTCAGCGATTTCTTGCAAGCGGAAACAACCTGGAAATGGAATCTGCCGCCTACTCTTTTACAGTCCTCTTGTCCGGCCAGAGCCTGTTCATCACGTACAAGAGAGCACCTCCGCTGATGATGGCAATTCCAAGCAACATCAGGGCATAGTCGGTTCTGCCGTAAAGGAAATTACCCACCGTGAAGAGTGAAGACCAGATGACGGTGCACCCTGCTACCCAGCCAAGCAAGGCCATTGGAATGTTCTCGTGTGTCGCTTTCGCCTCTGCATCCGAAACCCCTGCTTCCTCACGGATTTTCTTCCAGCCGGGGCCGAACGGCCTTACTTTCTTGTAGAACTCAATCAGCACGCGCCGGTCTGTCTCCGGTCCAATGAACACCGTCGCCAGCCAACAAGCCGTTGTGAATGCTATCGTCATCAGGAGCGCAACGTGAGTACTGAAGTGGATGCCGTTCTTGTTCAGAACCAGGAGCACGATTGATACGGCAAATGAACTGATCATTGCGACTACCTCGCACCACGCGTTGATACGCCACCAGAACCAGCGCACCAGGTAGAGAAGGCCGGTGCCCGCACCGACCTGCAAAATGATGTCGAAGGCGTCCTTTGCGGAGTCGAGGACAAATACCAAACCCGAAGAACAGAAGAATAGAATAACTGTACCAACGCGTCCCGCCAACACGTAGTGTTTTTCTGTCGCATCCTTGCGAATGAATCTTTGGTAGAAATCGTGCACGAGATAGGAAGCGCCCCAATTCAGGTGCGTGAGAATCGTCGAGGAGTTGGCAGCGATTAATCCGCCGACCATCAGACCGATGAAACCAACCGGCAGGAACTTCAGCATGGCCGGAAACGCAATGTCATGACCAAGCAGGTTGGGATCGAGATTGGGAAAAGCCGTCTGGATATCGGAGAGCTGCGGATAGACGATCAACGAGCAGAGAGCCACGAGGATCCACGGCCACGGTCTCAGGACATAATGAGCTATGTTGAAGAACAAGACGGCACCCAGCGCGTCTTTCTCCGACTTTGACGCGAGCATGCGCTGAGCGATGTAGCTGCCTCCTCCCGGCTCGGCTCCTGGATACCAGACCGCCCACCATTGCACGGCGATAGGCATGATAAAGACCGCCACTGCAATGTCCCAGGTATTGGAAAAGTCAGGAAGTATGTTCAGATAGTTTAGTCCGTTTGGTCCTTTGAGTGCCGAGATTTTTTCCACCATGCCACTGAGGCCGCCGACCTCGGGCAGATTCACCGCAAAATACGCTGCCGCAATAACGGCGGTCATTTTGATGAAGAACTGAACCATATCAATCACCAGCACCCCCCAGAGACCGGAATGGGTGGCAAACACAACATTCAGCCCACCGACAAACAGTAGCGTCTGCCAACGCTCCATGCCAAACAGAATTCCGGCGATCTTGCACGCAGCTAGATTGACAGAAGCCATGATCATGCAGTTGAAGAAAAGCCCGAGGTACACCGATCGGAATCCTCGCACAAAGCTGGCCGCCTTACCCGAATACCTGATCTCGTAAAACTCGAGGTCCGTCATCACTCCGGAGCGTCGCCACAATCTGGCGTAGAAGAAAACGGTCGCGACCCCTGTCAGCACAAATGCCCACCAGACCCAGTTGCCGGCCACGCCATTCCGGCGTACGATATCCGTTACAAGATTCGGCGTGTCGCTGCTGAACGTCGTGGCTACCATCGATATGCCCGCAAGCCACCACGGAACTGCCCGGCCCGAGACGAAGAACTCCGATGTGCTCTTCCCGGCGCGCCTGCCGAAAAACAGCGCAGGGAAAAAGCAAACAACCAACGATGCTGCGACAATGATCCAATCGATAAGCTGCAGACGCATGCAAGTGTCCCTTTCCTGCTATGTGTAGAAGTCCGACTTCTGATTTGTCTGACTTATGCTGCGAAACTACCAGAGTTTTCGGTGAAAGGCAACCCTTGGGAACGCTCTGAAGGTATTCGGAAGCGGCGGACGTCGTTACTCCCAACCCTCCGAGGCCAGCGCTTCATGCAGTTCGTTCGGATGATGGCGGCAGCGGAATTCGATTCTGCTTGAATCGTCGTGAGCTTTGCTGTACGGCCAGCCTTTCGCCATGAGGTTCCTTTCATGGAGCTCGTGAAGCAAGACATACGGCCGCTCGATTTCCTCGAGGTCATTGTCTATCCACACTTCGTCATGAGGTACGAACTCATAGACGTGGTCGTGTCCCCCCTCGGTAAAGTCGATATCGAACACGCTCCGCACGAGACGACCGTCGACGATCCAGACCTTGACGCCTGACTCAAGCGTTTTCCAGAGCTTGATGTGCACTTTTGACGGGTCTGCGAGGCCGCGGCCGGTTTTGAGCTTCTTGACGTCGCCGGCTTTTTCGCGCTCCGATTTTTCCTTCTTGTCGGCCGATTCGAGCGCATCGTCGTATGGGACTCCCTTCTTCATCAATTCATATTCAACCAGGAGGTGATCGATAAAGAATTGCTGCTCATCTTCTGCCGCTTCCTGATCAAGCCAGAACTCTCTCTCCGGGATGAACTTGAAGGCGTAGTGCTGGGCGTAGTTTGTGAATTCTTCGTCGATCTGCGTTCGCACGTATGTGCCATCGACAACCCAAATAGTAATGTTGCCCCGTTGGCCCACTTTCCTGACATAGGGCGGCTTCAATGTGTCTTGCATTGTTTCACCTTCGGTTAAGAGTTGCCGGCCCGAGTCCCGAATACGCATAGGGGCCGGTTGATTACAGTTCAGAATGTAAAGGAAGACAGCCAGGGGCGTGAAGGACATAGGAGGGTCCTGTCAGAACAAATACTTCATGAGAATTCCAATCACGAAGTTTTCGTGATGCTTGCCTGGTCAGTCGTCACATTGCCATCCACGAAGATCACGATGATCATGTTCTTCGCCGGAATGACAAGGACAAACTGCCCGGCAAATCCTGCTGCCATGAAGAGCGAGTCCCGGGAATCGTAACTATTCCACCACAAGTACTCATAGTTCGCCGACTGGAGATCACCCCATGCCCTGTTCGTCAGGTTGCAGGGGAACAAGGGTCTGCTGCCTTCCGGTCCATTCACCCTGGTAATCCAACGCAGGTTCGATAGCATCGGTTTCCAGCGGCTGGAAAACAGGATAGATAAAACTATGTCGATTCAGGGAAAGAATCAACATCGGAAGACAGCGCCTAAGCTGCTGCATCCCCGTCATCGTCAGCCGTTTGGTTTGCCAGTTCGGGCTGGGACTTGTCTTTGATGGCACAATTTTATAATGTAGATGACCGTTGCACGTATTTTATCATTCCATCACATTTGAGGACAGTTCCATGAAGAGACTTTGTGCATTCCTCATTCTGTGTCTCTCAATCGCAGGCGCCCAGGAGCTCAGAATAAATGTCCCATACACTCGATTCACCCTCCCGAACGGACTAACCGTGATTCTGCACGTCGACCGCAGCACACCGCGCGTCTCCGTTAACACCTGGTATCACGTCGGATCGGGCAACGAGAAGCCCGGACGGACCGGATTCGCGCACTTGTTCGAGCACCTGATGTTTATGGGATCGAAAAACGTGGCGACGGGCAAGTTCGACGAATGGCTCGAAGCGGCTGGTGCAGACAACAACGGTTCAACAACGGGTGACCGGACAAACTACTTCGAAGATCTGCCGAGCAACGCACTCGAGCTCGCCCTCTTCCTCGATTCGGACCGCATGGGATACCTCGCTGATGCCATGAGCCCCAAAGCCGTCGATGCCCAGCGCGACATCGTGAAGAATGAGCGTCGCCAATCCTATGAAAACCGACCCTACGGGATGTCTTCCCTTGTGCTCGAAGAGAACCTGTATCCGCCGACACACCCATATCACTGGCCCACCATCGGCAGCATGGCAGACCTGTCGGCGGCATCATTCGAAGACGTTGTTCAGTTCTTCAAAACGTACTATGCCCCGAACAATGCCAGCCTCACAATCGCCGGCGACATCGATGTCGAAAAGACAAAAGTACTTGTTGAGAAATGGTTTGGCGAGATTCCCCGCGGTCAGCCGGTGCCATTGATCGATGCGCCGCCGGCATATCTCGCAGAGGAAAAACGTTTCGCGTTCGAGGACCGCGTACAGCTTCCGCGGCTCTATATAGCATGGATATCCCCCGCTCTATTCTCACCGGGCGATGCGGAGCTGGACATTCTCGCCAACATGCTCACCGGAGGCAAGAATTCGCGTTTGTATAAGCGACTGGTCTACGACCTCCAGATCGCTCAGGATGTGAGTGCCTTTCAGGAATCCCAGAAGCAGGTTTCATCCTTCCAGATTGTTGCCACCGCCCGCACGGGTCATACACTGGCGGAGATCGAGAAAGTGATTCAGGAGGAAATCGACAAGATCAAGAACGAAAATCCTTCGAAACGTGAGGTGGACCGTGCCGTTAACCAGTATGAATCGAGCTTCATCAACCGGCTTGAACGCGTCGGAAGCTTCGGCGGCAAGACAGACCAGCTCAATGCCTACTTCACTGCAACGGGGAATCCAGACTACTTCAACGAAGACCTGGCTCGTTACAAGGCAGTCGATCCGGACGATCTGCGCGCTTGCACACGAACGTATCTGCGCGACGACGGCCGGGTAGTTCTCAGCGTCGTTCCAAAAGGAAAGAAAGAACTCGCCGCCCCTGGAACCTTTATCAGCGTGGAGGGCAAATAACATGAAAACAACAATGAGAATTCTTCCGCGCACATTGTTGGTTCTTTCAGTCCTGACGATTGCGACTGTTTCCCATACCCTCGCGCAAAAAGCCGATCGCAGCAAGCCGCCTGAACTTGGAGCGCCGCCATCGCTCTCACTGCCGCCGATCCAAAAAGCGATGCTTTCGAACGGCATCCCTGTTATCGTGGTAGAGAAGCACAGCGTGCCCGTGCTGCAAATGAGCCTGACGCTGCGCGCCGGATCGGTGCTGGAAGGACCGGACAAGATCGGATTGGCAAGCCTGACGGCAGCAATGTTGAAAGAAGGAGCAGGCGACAAGTCATCGCTCGAACTGGCAGATGCCATCGATTATCTTGGGGCTTCTCTCTATGCGTCGGCGGGAACCCACACGACCGGGGTTTCGCTGAACACGCCCCTCTCGAAATTCGATAAGGCATTCGAGCTCTTTGCAGACATCATCCTGCGACCCACCTTTCCAGCCAACGAGCTTGAACGTCTCCGAAAGGAGCGCCTGACTTCGCTTGTTCAGATGTACGATCAGCCAACAATGGTTGCGGCAACGGCTGCCGCGAAACTCGTCTTCGGCGAAAAGCATCCGTACGGACGTGGAACAATGGGGACAGAGAAGACCCTCAAGGGGTTCACCCTGGAGGACCTGAAGGGATTCTATGGGAAGTACTTCAACGCCTCCAATGCCACATTCATTGTTGTAGGCGATATCAGGATGGCCGATATCGTCGCGAAACTGGAGAAAACGTTTGGCAACTGGCAGAAAGGCGAGGCGGCCAATGTGAAAGTCCCGGTCGCCGACCAGGTCAAAGGGCGGACAATTTACCTGATCGACAAACCCGACGCACCGCAGTCCGTCGTTCGCATTTCTCGTGTCGGAGTGGAACGGACGACACCGGACTACTTTCCGATTATGGTCATGAACACAATTCTGGGCGGCTCATTTTCATCCCGCCTCAACAACAACCTGCGCGAGAAAAATGGCTACACGTACGGCGCCGGATCGGCGTTCGATATGCGGCCCGCGCCTGGCGCATTCAGCGCAAATTCCTCGGTCCAGACGGCCGTAACCGATAAGGCAATGACAGAGTTCATGAAGGAGCTGAACGCCATCCTTGAACAGGTCTCCGATCAGGAACTCACGCGTGCAAAGAACTACCTGGCACTCGGTTACCCAGGCGACTTCGAGACCGTCGGACAGGTCGCCGGCCAGCTCAGCGAGCTGATGCTGTACAATCTGCCGGGTGATTATTTCAATACCTACATCAAGAACGTCCTCTCTGTAACCAAGTCGGACGTGCAACGGGTGGCAAAGAAATACATCGACCCGAAGAACATCGCCATCATCATCGTCGGAGATAAGAAGACCGTGGAGAAAGGCTTAAACGATCTCAAACTCGGCACGCTGAAAAACATGAAGATTGAAGACGTTCTCGGGAAAATGCCGGTGATGTAGTACACTTGCGGACGAGGGAGTCGAATCCTTCCTTCGCTGCTTCTCAAACACAAAGCCCCTCATCAGCCAAGGCAGGTGAGGGGCTTCGTTTTGCTGTCAAGTAGTTCTTCTGTGCTAATGCCAATTCAAATAAGTCATCTTGGGGATCCAATCGCGGAGACGCTGAGACCGCAGAGAATCGCAGAGGAAATAATCAATATCTCTGCGTAGCTCCGCGACCTCCGCGTCTCTGCGTTGAGAACCAATAACAAACGAAGACACAATATTACTTTCTAGGAAAGTCATTAGAAGCGCTGCAGAAAACTCAGGAAGAAGATTTCAACCGCCGAGCTCGCGTAGAAGACGCCAAGAAAAGAAAGGATTTGAGAAGTTATTGTTGTCAGGTTTTTCTTCGCACTTTTTGGTCAGGCTTCCAGCAGGTTCAGTGTTCCCTCAATTTTGGGAAGAACACCCACAGAACCACAGCAGCCACAAGTGCGATCATCCCGTTAATGATTATTGCTTCTGACAGACCAAATCTGGCGGCCATTTCACCGGTCCACAACGCGCCGATCGGCATGAAGCCAAAGAAGATCCAGGTGTAGGCACCCATCACGCGTCCACGCAGCTTTTCAGGCGTCGACGTCTGGACCAGGGCGTTTGCCAGATTCATGACCATGATCGTCCCCACTCCGATGCCGGCAATGATTATCAGCGAGGCTGTAAAGCCTTGGAAGACTGCAAAAACGAGCAGAAGCACTGGTGCAAGAAAGGATCCGAACATCACAAGCTTCCCCCGGTATGAGATGCGCCCAAGCGTCGCAATAACCAGAGCCCCGATGAGTGACCCCATTCCCCGCGATGAATTCAGAAACCCGTTCGTCGTTGCGTCACCGCCCAGGATCGTCACTGACCAAGCAGGAATCAGCGTATTGAGGGAGAGCGTGAACAGGCTGTTCACGGCGACAATCGCAATTAACACTCTTACAAGATCATGCCGGATGACGTACAGAATCCCTTCCTTGATTTCTCCCCTCACCGATGTGACTTCCACAGAACGCTCCTGCGGCTTGAGTTGCATCATCTGAAGCGCCACAATGACAGCGATGAACGAGATCCCGTTGATCGTGAAACACCATGCAGGACCGAACAGAGCGTACGTGGCGCCTGCGACTGCCGGACCGATCGCCGTCGCAGTATGGAACATTGTTGCATTGAGTGCGATGGCATTCGTCAGGTCCTCACGCTCGACCAATTCTCCTACAAATGCCTGGCGCGCGGGAGCATCGAATGCGTTTGCGACACCGAGCAAGAACGAAAGCACCAGGACGTGCCAGGGTTGGACGATGTGCAGGAACGCCAAACCAGCAAGGACGAACGCAAAGATCATCATGGCAGTCTGCGTGACGATAAGAAGCATTCGCCGCGACACGCGGTCAGCAAGCACTCCACCATACAGCGTGAGAAGCCATGCGGGCACGCCGGAGGCAAAACCGACATATCCAAGGTACGCCGGCGAATGAGTCAATTCAAAGATCAAGAAGCCCTGCGCGGTGGTCTGCATCCACGTGCCGAACAGAGATACTATCTGGCCCTGGAACCAGAGACGGTAGTTCGGGTACCGAAAGGCAGCGAATGTTCGCTCCCTTCTGGACCTTTTCCCGGAATGGCTTCGTCCCTCTGATTGAGTCTTCGTTCGTTTGTCAGCCATAAAAACCGAATTCGTACGCAGCTTCGTACATCGCAACAATGTTTTCCGCAGGCACACCCGGTTGGATATTGTGCACGTTGTTGAACACATATCCGCCCCCCGGCTTGAAGACGGCCAGGTTCTTCCTCACCTCTTCTCTGATCTTCTCCGGTGAAACGAACGGAAGAACACGCTGCGAGTCAATGCCACCTCCCCAAAAAACCAGATCTTTTCCGTACGCGCCTTTCAGGACCTTCGGATCCATTCCCCGGGTGTTGATCTGAACCGGATTGAGGATATCAATTCCCATGTCGATGAGGTCCGGGATGTACTCGGAACAATCGCCGCAGGTGTGGTACCAGATCTTGGCCTTCGTGCGCTGTTTGATCGTATCGATGACTTTCTGCTGGCGCGGCCGAACAACGTCCCGATAGAACTGTGGTGCAAACATCGGACCATCCTGGCCCGTGAGATCGTCGCCAATCATGATAATATCCAGTACATCACCCACCTCGCCCAGAAATCCCGTCATCCAATCCACCCAGTACTGAGCAGTACGATCGATGAGCGCTTCGCAAAACGCCCGGTTCTCCATTGTGTCCAGGAACCAGCGTTCCATTCCGCGCAAATACCAGCAGACTTCATACGTCACTCCGCAGATGCCGCTCGACAACGCGTAGGGAGTGTTCTGATGCATCGAGAGGGCTTTCTCGCGGACGCCGGTAAACCGGCTCGGATCGCCTCCATTTGGGAATGGGTATCCCTCAACGTCTTTAATTTTTGCCTCCGCCAGCGGATGATGCGAGATGTCCATATAGAGCATCTGATCATCCGGCATTGACCATACGACTCCGAATTCATCTCTCAGATCATGCCAGCGTCTTCCTTCCCGGTCATTGATCTCGATCTTTCCTTCAAAGCCAGCAGGAGCATGGGCGGTGACATAGCGAATGTCGGCATGGAACTTCTGCAGGACGGGTTCAGAAGGAATCGCGAGCTGCTGCACCGGATCGAGCGTCTGGATTTCTTCATTGAAGCCCAAATGGTCGATAAGTGCCCGATAGGCCCTTTTGTGAATCCCCGTTTGGAATCCACCAAGGTCGATGGGAACGCGATCGGGTTCCTCATGATTGAGAGCTTTGATGACCCGTTCGCGGGATGTCATAGTTTCGGTGTGCATCATCTCTCGTTTCTTATCCACACGTAAGCGCCGCGATTCATTTCACCATCATCATGGCCTTTGTCTCAACGGCCTCTACTCCTGCTCCGTCAGCAAGAGGACGAGTGTTCAAACGGTAGAAGTATACTCCACTTGCGAATCCCGCGGCGTTCCAGACAGCCGTGTGAGCGCCTGCATCCATCTTTCCTTCCACAAGTGTGGCGACTTCGCGACCGAGCAAATCAAAAACCTTAAGCGTAACGTAACTATGAGCTATTAGCTGATAGCTCATAGCTGTTGTTGGATTGAACGGGTTCGGGTAATTCTGTGCCAATGCGAGTTCACGCGGCAGCACCTGGCCGTAACCTTCCTTCTGGATGGAAGTGACCGTCCCTGGTGATGGTCCGAGGATGGTACCGCCTTCGCCGACGGCAAATCCTCTGTTGACACCGGCAGACGTGATTGCATACAAAGCATTTCTTGTCCCGCTCAATTGCGCCGTCCATGTCAAACCACCATCACCGGATTGAATGATTGTCCCGCTGTCACCTACAGCGATCGCCGTTTGCGCATCGATCATTCGCACTCCGTCCAATCTTTGTGTCGTACCACTTTGTTGTGCCTTCCACAACGAGCCCCCATCGGTCGTACGAAGGACCAGTCCGGAATCGCCCACGACAATCCCCCTGTTGGTGTCTGCAAATGATACGCCACGCAGACGAAGGAATGTAACCACAGGAACTACGTATTCCAGATCCTCTCCGGGCCACAGTCCCGCCTGGAGGAGCCACGTCTGTCCTCCGTCCGTCGAACGAAGAATGCTGCCGCTATCACCCACCGCAGTCACGACATTCGCAATGCTGAAAGAGACTCCACGTAACCAATGCGTCCGAGGCACCTTCGGGGCGGGAGGTTGGAACCATGAAATTCCACTATTCGTTGTGCGCAGCATGAGAGTTCTGTCTTCACCAGGAGTTCTGTCTTCACCAGTCAGTGTCGTGGTTCGGCCCACGATCACCCCGGTGGTTGGTGACCCGAATGAGACCCCGGAGAGAGTTGCTCCCCACGCGCTCCTCGTCCAGCTAAGGCCGCCATTGGTGGTGCGTATGATGTCTGCCGACCTTCCGACTGCCACCGCCGTGTTTCGGTCTGCGAAGGCAATCGCCTGGAGATCGTCAGTTGACCCTGTCCGTTGAGAAACCCATGTTACGCCACCATCATCCGTGCGTAGCACTGCGCCATAGTACCCAACGATGGCCCCGGTTGAGGTTCCGATGAAGCTTGCTCCGTAGAATGAGCTCCTTGGTCCCGGTGTTTGAGCAGCCCACGTTACTCCGCCGTCAGTCGTGCGAGAGATCGCACCATACGGTCCCACCGCAGTGCCAAGAAGTGAGCTTGTGAACGACACGCTGGCAAACCATGATGCCGCTCCCATGGCCTGCTGCACCCAGGTAATGCCCCCGTCGGTTGTTCGCAGAACAAGTCCGGCATCTCCAACCGCAATACCCATGCTGGCATTGATGAAACGGACTGCGTATAGATGATACGATGTCCCGCTTTGCTGGGAAGCCCAACTGGCGCCACCGTCAGTGGTCCGGAGGATAGTGCCGAGATCACCGACAGCTATTCCATTCGTCGTGTCATTGAAGGAAACACCGTACAGCCGATTCGTCGTCCCGCTGAGCCGGCGACTCCAGCTCGCTCCACCGTTCGTTGTTCGGAGGATTGTCCCCGCCGATCCGACTATGATGCCTTTGTTGACATCGATGAACGACACCGCCAGAAAGTAGTTTGCCGAGCCTCCGAATTGGACTGTCCAGGTCCGGCCACCATCGGTCGTCCGCCGAATCATTCCTGGATACCCGACTGCAGTTCCTGTGTCAGGCCCGACAAACGTGATGGCGTAGAACGGATCCTTCACATCGCTGATTTGGGGCGACCACGCTGCGCCGCCGTCCGTCGTCCGAAGAATCGTGCCTGAATCTCCAACGGCAAACCCTTTGCCGGCATCAACGAACCAGGTCCCATTGAGGTTGGCAAGAGTTCCTGGTGACTGGACCGCCCAAGTCGAGCCACCATTGGTCGTCTTCATCACAGTGCCGACATCTCCAACGGTGAAAATAAGATTGGTGTTGACAGCGTAGACACTTCTGAGATTGTTCCCTTGAGGCAATGGATTTTGCCACAACCAGCTTTGTTGGGCAACTGACTGAAACACAGGAAGCATCAGAAGGATAGTAAGAGGAACCATCATCAACACGACCTTCCACCTGAATATATCGCTGACCCTTGATGCCTGGTTGCCGAAGTCGTATGAAGTCATTGGCGACGAGTCTCTTTCTCCGAAATCTTCCATTGCACTATGTCTGTGTTCCCGCGACAGGGCGACACCTCAATGTCGTGCCGACCTGAAGAATCCCCTCAGTGAAGTTATCGTCGCCGATTGTTTTGGCGAGAACTCCCTGCCCGAAACATACTTGGTTAGGCTATACAATAATTGACGCGCCACTGGCCTTCGCTCAAGATCGGTCTTCAAATCGATGCTGCAGATAAGGAGTTTTCCTTTCCCTACCTTCGCCTCAACGAGCAGCCCCAACCTCCGGTTCGTGAACCAGTCATCGACAACTCGCACCACCGGACGGAGCGATGGAGGAAGTGAGTCCAGTATCATCGCCCGTGATCTGGTGACGAGATCCCACCACTGCCAGTCGGAGTGGTATTCTGTAGGGAAGTGCTTCAGTGCCGGATGTTGAGGATTGCACAAGATCCCAAGCGTGTGGGGCGGCTGCTGTGAAGTCCAGGCTGTATTCCAGAATATAGATGAGAAACCCGGCGGGACATCGGACTTGACGAGGCTCGTATCGGCAAGAAGGAGTACACACTTTCCTGCGTTTAGTGCTTCCTCCACGCCCGCATCGATTCTTTCCGCCACGAGGACATTTCCTGAGCCCACGGCCTCCAGTTTCGCCGGGTAGACCCAGAAATCCCAGTCGTTCGCAAACCGTCCAACGGAAACTTCAAAGTTCATCCTGCCTGTCGGCCATCCGTCCAGGTAGATGCGCATGCTTCCGAGAGAGATTCCGTTCGCGATTGGTATGTCGGTCTCTTTCAGGATCCCCTCTGCCATGAGTTTTCCCGACGCGTTTCGGATTCGCCAGCGTGGAGTAATTCGCGAAAGAGGTTCAGGGCCGAAATGCGCTACTTCGATGTCGGCCGAGAATTGCTCATCGTTCAGAAACGTCATTTTCTGCAATCGGGCCAGTGGAACTGTCGAATTGCAGAATCGTGAATACTCCTTCGCCGTCACATATCCTTTCTCCTGCCAGAATGGATCAAGGACTCCAACGAGGGCTGTCCCCTGTCCGGGAAAATCGTGGAGATCCAGAAGTTCGAATCCCGCCATCCCGGGCGTTCGCAGGGCTGCTTCGATGTCTGCTTTGTAGCAGAGCACCTGGAGCTTTCCCGATGCCATCAGAAACCTATTCGCCAGGTCTCCCATCTGATTCTCTTCGAGAGACTCCTTGAAGATTTCGAAGTTCTTGGCCCGAAGCACGCCGGTGTATTTCTTGATCTCTTTGAAGTTCGGATAGGCACACCACTGACCGATCTCATGGCTCACCACCGGCCTATCGTACTTGGAAATGATCTGCCGGAAATCGAATGCTATCTGAGGCGGTTCCTTGTTGATGATGCTCGTCAATCCGGCTCCCCAGAGCTGAATACGGGGAGCATCAGTGACGTGAAAATCATTTTCCGGGATCTGCGGCCAGCCGGCTCCACTTGTGTAGACTCTTCGCGGGTCTTTCTGCTTCCAGTACTTGACGAACTCTCCCAGGAATTTCGATTGGTTAGTTCCCGACGGCTCATTACCGTATGACATCATGCAGAACGATGGATGATTGCCGTACACTGCGACGATCCGTTCGCTCTCTTCGTAGAGCCATGTGTCAATTGGTTTGCCCTCTCCGACCTTTGTCCAGGCGCAACATTCCACATAGAGATAGATCCCCTCCCGATCCGCCGCGTCAAAGGCCGCTTCAGGGGGGCACCAGGAATGAAACCGGACGTGGTTCAGACCGTACGCCTTGCAGATCTTGAAAATTCTTGTCCACTCGCGGATATCGGTGGAAGCGTAACCGGTCTTTGGGAAGATTGCGCACTCAAGTGTGCCACGGAGAAAGACGGGGCGACCGTTGATCGAAAACTGCGTCCCATCGGTCCGGAATTCTCTCAGGCCGATTTGAACAGTCCGCTTGTCCTGAAATCCTTTGTCACCACCGTCGAACGTCACGTCCAATGTGTACAGGTTGGGCTTGAATTCATCCCAAAGCAGGGCATCAGGTCCCATCTTGAGTTCAACATCGTGGGTAACAGAATTGTGTCCAGAACTTGGCATGAGGTACGAAGCTTCAACCGGCCTGCGCTGACTTGTTCGGGCTGTTGGTTTTGCCGACAAGCGGAGAATGCCGCCCGGAAAACCAGTCGGGATACTCTCGAGTCTGACACGAACAGTGACACTTTTCAAGTGAATGTGCGGGATAACGCTCACGTTGACAATATGGATAGGCGGGTGAGCCCGAAGCTCAATTCTTCCCACGATGCCGTTCCAGTTCGTTTGCGTGTGGTCGGTAACGCTGTGGGCGTTTCTTCCTACGTCGATCTCTTTGATGCGATTGTCGATGCGTATCGTGATCCGGTGTTTTCCTGGCGTGAGGTATTTGGTGAGATCGTACTCGTGCGGGGTACCGAGACTGTTCTGCATTCCGACTTGCCTGCCGTCAACCCAGAGTTCTGTTTCCCAATGACATCGTTCGAGGAATATGGTAATGTGTTTCCCCTGCCATTCCTGTGGTATCACGACGTTTTTCTGGTACCACGCAGCTCCGACATAGGATTTCACCGGGTTCAGCCAGAAAGGGACCTTGACGTTTCCGGGTTGGCGGTACTTTTCATATTTCTTTGCTGTAAACCACGACTGATCGACAATTCCGCCTGTCCACTTTGTATTCACGCTGACGTCATCCCCTTTCCCGTTTTGCGCCATCGAGCCGGGAAGCAAGACAGTCTCGGGCAGATTGGCCAGGAACCACCTTTCTTTGACTCCGACATCGGTGGAGTCGATTTTAAATTTCCACGGGCCGGCGAGGTTGATGGTGGGGCGCATTTGCCGTGCATCAGTGAGCGTGCCCACAACAAGCAGAGCTGCAATGAGAGAGAGTAAGCGTGACATCACGAGTTCAAACCTTCCAGTACTTGTCTGGCGCAGAGCGCCGCCTTGAAATTGTCCAACTGCCGTGTCAGTTCCAGTCTGGATTTCCGATAAAGGCATTCGGGAATGACAAATAGAACGAGCGCCATCCACTCTCCCTTGTCATACCCACACGTCTTAAGTGGGTATCCAGACCTTGTTTCCGCATCGCGAC